>FWWM01000185.1_pt1 | contig 207319 bp, 206 predicted proteins | sample 2228351 | NCBI WGS metagenome assembly FWWM01 (sample SAMEA103939774, study PRJEB20133) | metagenome | reverse complement strand
TGGCTTAATATCTTAAGGAATGTCCTTCTGTCTATATCGTCTTTGAATATCTCTTTTCTTTCATTGCCTCGGCAAGTAATGTGGTAAACCGCTCCGGGATATTGTATCCTCAATGGCCTTGCCATGAGATTTTATACCACTTTAAACCTATTTTGTCAATAGTAAAGAATTGACCCAAATCTGCCGATAGAATTTGACGAGCTGTCTTTTTAGACTCCAAGATGCACTTTTTAAAGAGTGCATCGGTTCAAAAAGTGCATCTCTGTCTCGCCGCCTCTTTCACTGGCAAACTTTCATGCCTTTTTTCTCTTCAAAAACCCTTATTAAGACATACCTCTCCCTTTATGTTAATCAAAAGCCTTAATCTCCAAAAAAGTGTTCACTTAGGTAAAAGCCATACATCTCTTTCTCATCTGAAAATAGATATTGAACTTATCACATGTCGTTGCAAGCAGAAGTAAAAGCCTCCTTCCATGTCTTACCACTTTCCCTGCTATCTCTATCAATGACCACCTCAGGGTCTGTATTGTCTTTGTCTTGTAATCCTCAGGAAGAAGTAGTTCCTTCTGAAGCACTATTGTGTTATATACCAGTACCCCAAGGGAAAACCAGAAACTGTTAGCTCCAAAATCTCCACTGGGTAGACTCTCCATCCCTATGCCCAGTTTGAGGCTCTATGTAATTCCATGCCTTATAACCTCTGTTTGAGCCAGGAAGAGGCATGTGTTTATCAATGAGTTCCTTTATTCCAAATCCCCTCAGAAACTCCGCATATACCGAAAGTCCTGCCCTCGGTGTTATCTCGTCCTTTGTAATCCCAAGCTTGAAATTTAATTGAGTCTGTTTTATCATTCCTTTACCCCCTTCTAAGTTTTCACCTTTTGGGTGATATTTTATATCACCTTAAAATAATTAAACCAGAAGGAGGTTTCTCGTTTTTTTTGATCTTCTATCTCTATTTTAGGGTCAAATTTACTTTCTTTAAAAATTATTAAACAGCCACTCCTGCGGGACCCCAAACCTGTAATCGTCAAAAAATGAAAGAGTAAAGCTGGACTCCACAGACATTTTATTTTTTTCTGCTGATAACAGGAAAACATCCACGGTGGCCATGACAGGAAAACAATAATTCTGTTATTATTTTTTATGCGATTCATTTTATCTCTTATATCAATACTCATATTACTTCAGGGATGTCTGAGGGTAAATGGCGAAAGGACAGATATCTCCAATGATAGCAATCTCAGATGCAAGGGGTTCATGGGGGAAACAGAGTTTCCCCCATGCGCAAACATAAGGCAACTCACCCATGAGGGAGATAATGCTGAGGCATACTTCAGTTTCGATGGCAAGATGATTGTATTCCAGTCTAATATGGACAGGAGAGGCTGTGACAGTATATGGGTTATGGATGCTCATGGAACCTCTTTGAGATTACTCAATAATAAGGGTGCAAATACATGTTCATTCTTCTTTCCTGATGGTAAAAGGATACTCTTTTCATCCACGATGCATCTTGGTGATACCTGCCCTGAAAGACCCAGCATCGAGGGCAGAAGATATGTCTGGCCATTACTGCCATATGATATCTATATAATGAATATCGATGGCACGGGTTTAAGGAGATTAACAGAAAATCCCGAATACGATGCAGAGGCTATCGTCTCACCTGATGGTAAGAAGATAGTATTTACATCAAAAAGAGAGGGAGACCTCGATATCTACATAATGGATAGCGATAGCTCGAATGTTAAAAGACTTACAGACAGATTCGGTTATGATGGTGGACCATGGTTTTCTTCTGATGGCAAAAAGATAGTCTGGAGGGCATGGTATCCTGAAAAGGAGGAGGATTTAAGACTCTGGAAGGATTGTATGGAAAATAACTATGTCATACCTGTACCCCTTGACCTCTGGGTGATGAATATCGATGGCACAGAAAAGAAAAAGATCCTCCACAATGGTGCAACGAACTTTGCTCCCTCATGGCATCCTGATGGAAAGAAGATCATATTTTCAAGTAATATGGATGACTGGAGGGAAGACATAAAGACATACGGACATAATTTTGAACTCTATTTAATAAATGAGGATGGCACGGGTCTCAGAAGAATCACATTTAATAATACCTTCGATGGATTTCCCATGTTCTCGCCTAACGGAAAGAGATTGATATTCTCATCAAACAGGAATCCCTCAAGACCGAGGGAGACAGATATATTCATTGCGGACTGGATTGAATGAGACTCATAAATCTCCTGATAATCTTTTTTCTTCTCAGTGGTTTATCCTTTGCAGGGGGTTCATGGGGGAAACAAGGTTTCCCCCATGCGCAAGAAGAAGATAGTATTATCATAAAACACGAGATAGCGATCAATCTTGTGCCTGAAAAATCCTTTCTTGATGTAAACGACAGGCTCACCATCATCAATCGTGACATAGATGAACTCACATTTTATATTCACAATGGGATGGATGTTTCATCGAAGGATGTAGAGATAAGATTCCTGAGGACCGATGGAATAAGGGATGTTTACAGTGTAAAACTCAATAACAAGAGGTCATTCACTCTCAGTTACAGTGGAACCATATTCCATCCTTTAAGGGAACCCGAAAAGGAATACTCAAGGGGGATAATAAAGACAGAGGGTATCATCTCCCGTGAAGGCATATATCTCGATTATGGGTCATACTGGTATCCTGTGGTCGATAATGCAATGGTTATATTCAGTTTAAATGTGAGTCTTCCTCATGGATGGTCATCCATAAGTCAGGGTGAGAGGATTATCAGGAATGGAAGGTCTTTATGGATAGAGGATAAACCTCGGGAAGAGATATATCTCATAGGAGGAAGATTTATTGAGTATGTTGACAACATCAATGACATTGAAATCATGGTCTTTTTAAGAAACCCTGACCCTGAACTCGCAGGTAATTATATCAGGACAGCAAAGAGGTATTTAACTCTATATGAAGGACTCATTGGTAAATATCCATATAAAAAGTTTGCTGTTGTGGAGAATTTCTGGGAGACAGGATTCGGTATGCCATCATTCACACTCCTTGGTCCAAAGGTCATGAGACTGCCATTCATTATCGAGACATCATATCCCCATGAGATCCTCCATAACTATTTTGGAAATGGTGTTTATGTAAAAGGTGGAAACTGGTCAGAGGGTCTCACAGCATACCTCAGTGATCACCTCATGAAGGAAGAAAAGGGAGAGGACTCAGAGTATAGATTCACGATTCTCCAGAAATACATGGATTATGTGGATGGTGGAAAGGACTTTTCTTTGAGGGAATTCATCTCAAGGCATGACCCTTCCTCTGAGGCGGTTGGATATGGAAAAGGAGCGATGTTCTTCCACATGCTCAGGCAATGGATGGGTGATGAGTTATTCATAAAGTCTTTAAGGGAGTTTTACAGAAGATTCCTCTTCAGGCAGGCAGGTTTTGATGATATACTCCATGTTTTTGAAGATGTTTCTGGATTGTCTCTTAAAAAGGAGTTTTCACAATGGATAGATGAAGAGGGTGCGCCACTTTTGAATATATCGTTAAGAGGTCTTGAAAGGATTAATAATAGATACCACCTGAGATTCAGGATCGAACAGACCGGTGTGGTAAACCCTTATTCCCTTAAAATCCCTGTCGTTATAACCCTGAAGAATAAAAAAGAGGCGATCTACAGGATATTGAACCTCGATACCATCTCCACTGAATTCGAGGTCACGACTGATTTAAGACCATTGAGACTCGATATTGATCCCTACTATGACATATTCCGCAGACTCACAAGGGATGAAATACCTCCCGCAATCTCGGGCATTCTGGGTTCAAAAAAGGTGACACTCATATTGCCATCCAGTACAGAACCTCATGAGGTGATAGATAAGATAAGATCCTCTGTGACAGGTGAACTCGGGGTGGTCTCTGATACCATGGTAGAGAGACTTCCAGAAGATGGCGGTATAATTATCTCAGGATGGAATAATAGATTCCTCGAGAAATTTCTCATCTCTATCGATAAGGATATTAAGATATCTCAGGGATATGTATCCATAAACGGGAAGCGATTCTCGATGGATGAATCCATATTTGTGCTCTCCTCAAGGATGGGTGGGAACCCGGTCTTATTCCTTGGTGCAACTGACCTCAAAAGATTGGAAGAAGTTCTCAAAAAGATCCCCCATTACCATAAATACAGTTACCTGGTATTTGATCATAATGGAAAGAATATCCTCAAGGGCAGATGGAGTATGGATGGATCACCAATGACCGTATTTATTCCCGATGAAGATGGAAATATAAAAAGGATTCAGATGGGAGATGTAAAGAAGAGTCGGACACTCATAGATGTAAACAATGATGATCCCATTATGATGACTATAATGACACTCACATCACCCCTTTTTGAAGGAAGAGGGACTGGCACAGAGGGGCTCAACAGGGCAGGTGATTATATCTATAGAAGATTTATTGAAAAGGGAGTGAAAACATATATTCAGGAATTCAGGGTGAATAAAACTGAAAGCAAAGAAGTAATCAATCTGAGGAATATCATCTCATCAGTTGGAGATGGAAAGTGTCTCATAATAGGTGCCCACTATGACCATCTTGGCTATGGTTTTCCTGATGTGAAGACTCCAAACAGGGGATACATCCATCCTGGTGCAGATGACAATGCGAGTGGAGTCGCTTTACTTATAGAACTCATTGACTCCTTTAAAAACAGGTCTCTTAAAAATGAGATTATATTTACTGCAATGAGTGGTGAGGAGATGGGGATGCTCGGTTCAAAATACCTTGTTGAGAATCTCAACAAAGAATGCCTAGCAATGATTAATATCGACACAGTTGGAAGGTTGAAGGATAGATTGATTGTGACAGGAGTAAATGCAGCGATTGGGTGGCATGATATTGTAAAGGAGGCATCAAAAAAAAGTGGTTTAAAAGTCGAGATGGTTCCGGAGACAATCAATGCGGGTGATGACCTCAGTTTTATCCTGAGAGGTATCCCCGCAGTGCAGATCACGACAGGTCCCCATGAAAATTACCATACACCGGAGGATACTCCTGATAAGATCAATATCGAAGGACTCATGAGAATAAGGGTCTTCATAGAGAATCTTATAAATGGCATCCTTGAGAGAGCTACCCTTACATTTCGAGCAGGAAAATCAGATATAAGGGACGGTGGTGAAAGAAGAAAGGTGAGTATAGGCACGATACCTGATTTTACCTATACAGGAGAGGGCTACAGGGTATCAGGAGTGGTTCCCCAATCACCTGCCAGCATAGCAGGTCTTAAAGAGGGAGATATCATAATAGAGATGAATTCTGTGCCTGTTAAATCCATGAAAGACATGGCTGAGATAATAAAGAGATTGAGCGCTGGTGAGAAGGTGATGATAAAGGTGTTGAGAGGTAAGGATATATTCTCCATTGAAGTGTTAATAAAGGAAAGGTGAAGTTCCTCAGAACCACATCATCACTATGACATTTAAAGTAGATTATACCTGTTAACCTCTATCTTAAGTCCCTGAATCTGTCTGATATCGATATCAGAGTAGAGAATGGGAAAGACAGAGTTGTTTGTCAGCAGTGGGTCAATGTCATCCGTTATAATGCCTTTACGGGCAAGTTCTTCCCAGACCTTCGTTCCTTTTATAGGCGAAAACTCCGTTAGGTTTATCCTCACCCCGAGGGCCTTTAAAAATTCCACACCTTCAATCACTTCTTCAATCCTCTGACTAGGCAACCCATACATAAGGTACACACCTATCTCCCTTTTTGAAAATCCTGCCTTTTTCAGGTTCGATACCGCCCTTACAAGGTCTTCGTTGTTGACCTTTCCACCACTCTCTTTTTGTCTTATAGGGTTAACGGTCTCAAGGCTGAGGCGAATGGTCTTAAAGTTTGCTCTTTTCATGAGAATAGCGAGTTCCTCATCGACAAATCGGGCATGGAGACCATTAGGGGTATGAAGGTTTGCATGGATGCCTTTCTCTATGAGGCCCTTTAGAAGGGGTTTGATATGATTGTCTGCATCTAAGAGAAGGGCATCATCATAAAATGCAAAGTCCCTTACACCAAGGTCATAAAAGTCTTTGACCTCCCTTAATATATCATCTATCGATCTCCTCAAAAATCTCCCATTCAGTAAATGGGAGGCGCAATAGGAGCATTCAAAGGGACATCCAGTGGATGTCAGCAGCGGTGAAAAAAGATAATGGTCATAAAGATTCATCCTGTAGAAGCGTGGCCTTCTCTTCCTCATTTTTAACTTGAATCCAAAGGTATTTAAAAGCATATTTAAGCCCCTGTTAAGCTCCCCCATGTATATGGCATCCACCCCTGTATGCATACGAGCGTGTTCAGGATAGAGGGTCGCATAAATCCCTCCGAGGATAATAGGGGTATTTTTCGATAAACTTCGCAGAATCTCTACTGCCCTTATAACGCCGGGATACCAGTAAGACATAATGGATGTGACCAGAATCAGGTCACAGGGCATACTGGCCTTCACCCTTTTTAGGAAATCATCTTCACTAATTCCGTACCTCTTGTAATGCCTCGGAATCCCCTTGATTATATATGGCTTCTGAACAATCTCCTTGCGAAAGTGGCCTGTACCATACTTCACAGGGGTATAGGCATCAATACAGTCCACATAGGTCAATGAGACATCAAAGGAACTCAGATACTCTGCAACCCTGACAAGCCCGAGCGGTCTTGACCAGAAGTTATAGGCAGCGAAATCGTATATCCATGGATTAACAAGGAGGACTCTATATTCCATGCTCAATGATGATGGATATATTTTAGCACAAATTATGGTTAGTCTTGCAGAGATTTCATAATCCGTAGGAATATCTCGAAAGGGCATATTTTTTAAGATTTACGAGGTGAATCTAAGAAGGGGTTATGTTTGTATCTAAATAGATGACAAGTTTTTTTAGATTTGCCTTTTCTTCGTGAATGAAACTTTGAGAACATCAACATCAGCGGTTTTTATAAGCCTGCCAATTCTCATGTAAGATGAAGGCTTTAATTTCCGATTGTTACTATTAATATAAAACTTTGTATAATTAAGACAGACAGTAACATTTATTCCGCTTTTGTTAAAGGAGGAAAAGATGAAACTTTCCCTTGGTCCAAGATTGCTTTTAATTCCAACACCTGTCCTCGCTGTTGGCACATATGACAGCGAAGGAAGGCCAAATGTAATGATAGTTGCCTGGGGTGGCCTGTGTTGCTCTCAGCCCCCGTCTGTTGCAATCTCTGTAAGAAAACCAACCTATACATATTCCAACCTTATGAATAAAAAGGCCTTTACCATCAGCATTCCCTCGGAAGATTATATTAAGGAAGCTGATTACTTTGGCATGGTTTCTGGAAAAACAGAGGATAAGTTTTCAAAAACAGGATTAACACCTGAAAGGGCTGAGCATGTTGATGCCCCCTATGTTAAAGAATTTCCTCTTATCCTGGAGTGTAAGGTTACCCACATTGTAGAGGTAGGACTACATACACAGTTCATCGGTGAAATACTGGATGTAAAACTTGACCAAGATAAATTAACAGATACGAAACTTCCGGATATCGAAAAAATTAAACCTTTTTCATTTATCCCTGACATTAGAACATATTATGGTTATACCAGGTTTCTTGGTAAGGCCTTCTCTGTCGGTAAAGATATAAAAGAGCGGTCCTGAAGTCTTCTCTGAAAGGCTTTATGTAATTTATGCTCTTTTATCTGCATTTTCCCTCGCCTCAAGTAGCGCCTTTGCACAGAAGTTGTTAGCAACACCATACTCATGCTCTCAGGGTTTGAATTGGTAATCATCGCTTAATGAACCTATCCCTCATTTCCCTCAACCCTTATAAAATGAGTCGGCTCCGTCACTACGGGAAGTGCATCAATTTCTTTAATGGCCTTAAGAACATTTTTTTCTCTTGCAAGATGAGTCAGTACAACTAGCGGCACCGCCCCCCCAACTCTCCTGCCCTTCTGGATTACTGATGCAATACTTATTTTGTTTTCTCCAAGGATTCCGGAGATCTTTGACAGCACACCTGGTTCATCAATTGCGGAAAATCTGAAATAATACATACTATCAATATCCTCTATCCTTCTTATTTTAAGCGACGAGGGCCTGAGAAAATAATACTGTTTCTTAGACTTGCCTGTCCTTAAAATCTTTATTCCTATGTCCACTATATCAGAAACGACGGCACTACCTGTGGGCATCTCACCAGCGCCTCTGCCGTAATATAAGGTCGAGCCAACAGCATCACCATCAACATATATAGCATTAAAAACGCCATCTACCTTGGCAATCATATAATCGTTTGGTATCATAGTAGGATGAACCCTCATCTCCACCTCGTTATCAACTGCCTTGGCAATTGCCAGGAGTTTTATCCTGTATCCAAGTTCCCTTGCAAACTCTATATCCTGTGGGGTTATTCTGGTAATCCCTTCTTTGTAAACATCATTGTACGAAAAGGGGATCCCATAGGCAAGTGATGATAGTATAGTTAGCTTGTGTGCTGAATCTATCCCTTCAATATCAAAGGTCGGGTCTGCCTCAGCATAGCCAAGGGTCTGAGCCTCTTTAAGGGCTATAGAAAAATCCTTTCCCTCTTCTGTCATCTTTGTCAGGATATAATTGGACGTCCCATTAATAATGCCATATATATTTAAAATTTTGTTGGCAACAAGCCCCTCCTGCATTACCTTTATTATCGGTATACCACCTGCAACAGAGGCCTCAAAACCTACTGACACACCTTTTTTTTGAGCCTCTGCAAAGATATCATTACCCTCTGTAGCAAGAAGGGCCTTGTTGGCTGTAACAACATGTTTCTTACTGTTAATGGCACGGATTATAAAATCCTTAGCCGGATGAATCCCACCAATCAGCTCAACAACAACGTCTATCTCTTCATCATTTAGAATATCATCCACATCAGTTGTAAGAATATCTCTCGGAACTGATATTCCCCTCTCTCGCTCTATGTCAAGGTCTGCAATCCTCTTAAGCCTGATATCCAGCCCTGTTCTTTCCTTTATAATCTGCCTGTTATTAAGCAATATCCTGACGGTGCCAGTCCCCACCGTTCCAAATCCTATTACCCCTACCGAGATATATTTTTTTCTCACCTTATCACCTCACAAGATAATCTGAGTATCTATTTTATCATATCTGTCCATTTCTGCCTTTCAGCCTTCTTTATCCCACATCTCCCTGCGAAGGTAACGGCCTGTGTAAGACCTTTCAACCTTAACTATCTCTTCTGGTGTGCCCTCAAACACAATCTCCCCACCCCGGTCACCACCCTCAGGCCCAAGGTCTATAATCCAGTCTGAGGCAGCAATTACTTCAAGGTTATGTTCTATCACCACCACTGTATTTCCCTCTTCTACAAGCCTGCGTAAGATGTCAAGCAAGCGCATTACATCCCTGAAATGGAGCCCTACCGTTGGTTCATCCAGAATATATAAGGTTCCCTTTATTTCAAGGGACCTTCGCAACGGGGCTTGTGTTCGCTTTACATCCAGTTCAGCACAGATCTTCAATCTCTGAGCCTCACCACCTGATAGTGTTGTTGCAGACTGTCCAAGCCTGAGATAGCCAAGTCCTATATCATTCATCAGACTGAGTTTTTTTGTTATTGCCGGATATTCACGAAATAACCCTATTGCCTCTTCAACTGTCATGTTAAGAACATCATGTATGCTCCTCCCTTTAAAAGTAACCTTTAAAACATCAGGTCTATACCGTTTCCCATTGCACTCCTCGCATGTAACATATATATCCTCAAAAAAATACATCTCTAACCTCTCATATCCCTCACCTTTACACCTCTCACATCTTCCACCTCGTGCATTAAAGGAAAAATGACCCGGGCCGAATCCCATGGCCCTTGCCTCAGGTTGTTCTGCAAAAAGCCTCCTTATAAAGTCAAAGACCTTCAGGTATGTAACAGGATTTGAACGGGGGGATCTTCCTATCGGTGTCTGGTCAATAAGACGTAACCCTCTAATGAGATTAACGCCTTCAATATAATCATATGGTAATGGCCTCTCTATATCAATTGCAAACTGTCTTGCTATCGCTCTGTAAAGCGTCTCTACAATTAGACTACTCTTTCCAGAACCTGACACACCCGTAACTGCGGTAAGCATGCTAAGGGGGATCCTCAGGTCTAAATTCTTCAGATTATTCCCCCTTGCACCGTGAAGGACAATATACCGCTGATGCTCAACTGGAATACTTTTCTGCCTTTTTAACTCTATTCGATCGATTCCACTTATATACCTTGATGTAACAGTATCAGTCCTGAGAAATTCATCTATGGGACCTGAAAATATTACCTTACCTCCTTTATCCCCACCACCTGGACCCAGTTCTATGATCCAATCAGCACTGGATATTACAGATTTGTCATGTTCAACAACTATTATGGTATTACCTATAGCTGCTAACTCCGACAGTACCTTTGTAATCCTATCTGTATCCCTTGAATGGAGACCAACCGTTGGTTCATCGAGGACATAAAGTGTCCCTGTAAGGTATGAGGCTATCTGGTTTGACAGATTCACCCTCTGGTATTCACCGCCAGAGAGAGTCTTTCCCTGCCTGTTCAGGGTAAGATAATTAAGGCCAACCCTCTCAAGAAATAGCAGTTTCATCTCTATCTGACTCAACACATCCTTTACCATCTCTCTTTCGAAGGAACTGAGGTCTATATCCCTGAAAAAACCCAGAAGACGAGATACAGGCATATCGCAGACTTCAGCTATGTCCATACCACCTATCTTATACAGAAGGGCATCTCTTCTGAGCCTCTTCCCTTTACAGGAAGGACATATCTGAGCACTCCTGTACCTGCTTAAAAATACCCTCACGTGGAGTTTATACCGCTTGTTTTCAAGCTCCTCAAAGAAATCATTTATACCATAAAATCCTGCGCCGCCCTGAAAGATCCTTTTCTTTTCATCCTCTGAGAGTTCCCTGTATGGCTTCCTCACATCTATACCTTCTCTTCTGGCCCCTTCTATCATCTGCCTTTTCCACCACCGGTAAGATGGCTTTTCCCAGGGTTCTACTGCTCCCTCTAGAAGAGAAAGATACTTATCAGGGATAACAAGGTCCTCATCATAGAGAAGGACATTACCAAAACCTTTACATTCCGGACAGGCACCAACAGGATGGTTAAAAGAAAAAAGCAAAGGCGATGGTTCAGGCACTTCAATATTACACTCTTCACAACTGTTAAAGGAAGAAAATGAGACTATCCTATTATCCTCAACAAGAAATATCTTGAGCCTCTCTTTACCCTCTCTCCAGGCAATTTCAATACTATCAGAAAGCCTTGCCTCGTCCCTTATTATCAATCTATCGAGAACAACAGTAATCTTATCAGTATGTTTTTTTAAATTACCTATCTCGATAACCTCATTATTAATCAGTACCCTGTAAAACCCTCTTTTCATGAGACTTTCGGGGGTCTCATCTGTTTCAAACAGTACCATAGCCTTTTTATCTGGGAACCTATCAACAAGAAAACCAAAAATCTGTGAGGAATCCCATTTTCTTATCTCTTTTCCACAGTCCGGACAAAAGGGGATGGAGACCTTAGAATAGAGCAATCTAAGGTAATCGTATATCTCTGTGAGCGTACCGACTGTTGACCTTGCCCCCTTAACCGGATTCTTCTGCTCCAGGGCTATGGAAGGCCTGATATTGTAAATTGCATCAACATCAGGCCTATCAAGCTTTTCGAGAAACAACCTAGCATATGTTGAGATAGATTCAATAAACCTCCATTGGCCCTCAGCAAAGATGGTATCAAAGGCAAGGGAAGACTTGCCGGAGCCAGACACGCCTGTTACAGCTATGACCCTGTCATGTGGTATCCTGATAGTAGTATTTTTAAGGTTATTCTGTCTCGCACCATCGATTATCAACTCTCTTTTATACATCTTGTTATTTTAACTTAGAGATGTTGTTAAAGGCTATATCCACTCATGGAATATTAGTGGAATAAGGACGTTAAAAGGGTAATTGATGGTACTTTAAATTCTATGTTAAGTGACCTCTATCTTTTTTATGTCTTCACCAGATCTTAAAGGGTGCCGGGATAAATGTCATGACAAATATAATCATCGACAGTATACCCATATAGACCCTTTTTCTATCGAGTGGTATCTCCCAGTAAATGATGCGAGGGTGTCTCAAACCGAGGATTACCATCAAAACAGCCCAGATCAACCATCCTTCCCAGAAAAAGATACCAAAGATGAGAAGAAAACCAACAAGGATCCTCGATACTATGACATGCCTGTCTCCCAGAAAGGCATAAGCTATGTGACCTCCATCAAGTTGCCCGATCGGAATCAGGTTTAGAGATGTAACAAAGAGACCTATCCAGCCTGAAAAGGCAACTGGATGAAGAAGTATGTCATGACCATCAGGTGTTACCCCCAGTATCAATCTAGACAACAAAGAAAACAGAAGTGAATCGCCAAGCCCGAGGGCCCCTTTTGTATCTGTCACGGAAACCACTGTGGATAGTCTCAACCCTATCACAGAGGCCGCAACTGAAAGAACAAAGCCTGTTATCGGCCCTGCTGCACCAATATCTATCAAGGCCTTTCTGGTTTCTATGGGGGACCTCATCTTTATAAAGGCACCAAAGGTTCCTATCAGTGACGGGGCAGGGATAAAATATGGCAGAGTTGCACGGGTATGGTGTCTCTTTGAGGCAAAGTAATGGGCGAGTTCATGACCCAAAAGTATTGTTATTAGCGATAATGAAAAAGGCAATCCCTCGATTATCCTCCAGGGCTCGGCAATTATATTTATACCCTTCTGAAATAGAGAACCAGCAACGAGGGTAGAAAAAAAGGTAGTAATGAAGAGGATTATATGAATATAGGGCAACCTCTTCACCGTACAACCTCACCCTTAAGGTCATAGTCAAAGGCCTCTTTTACACAAATATTAACAAACTCCCCCGGCCTTAAACCATCTGAATCATTAATTATGACAACCCCGTCTATCTCAGGTGCCTGAGACGGAAGCCTTGCTATGGCCAGACCTTCATTGATCTCATCTATTAATACCCTATAAATATTTCCTAACAGGGCAAGGTTCTTCCTGAGGGATATCCTTGACTGAAGGCTCATTAGCTCTTGCCTCCTTTTCTCCTTTATATTCCTTGGCACATGTCCCCTGAGCCTCGATGCCACTGTGCCCTCCTCCCTCGAGTAGGTAAACACTCCAAGCCTGTCAAACTCCATCTCTTCTATAAAACTCTTCAATCCCTTAAATTCCTCCTCTGTTTCTCCTGGAAAACCAACCATCATGGTCGTCCTAAGGGTGACCCCTGAAACCGCCTCTCTGATATCTTTGATGAGTCTTCTATATTCATCCCTGCCACCCCTTCTTCCCATAGCCCTCAATATCCTTCCTTCAGAGTGTTGCAGGGGTATGTCAAGGTATTTACAGACCTTTTCCTTTCCTGCGACGATTTCTATAAGTCTTTTGTTAATGCTATTGGGATAAAGATAGAGAAGTCGGACCCAGAAATCTCCATCTATAGATGTTAAATCCTTTAACAGGGCTGACAGGTCGTAACCCTTAAACTCCTTTCCGTAACTGACCAAATCTTGAGCCACCAATATCAGTTCCTTTGTGCCAGAAGATATATAACTTTCTGCCCTTTTAAGTATCTCATCAGGTGAAAAGCTTCTGAATCGTCCTCTTATTGAGGGGATAACACAAAATGTGCAGCCCCTGTTACACCCTTCTGCTATTTTGAGATACTTATAAGAGTTTGTACAGTCATCAATTCGAGGTAAATCAAACTCTTCTAAGGATGTCTCATATCCTTCATTCCTGAAGGTCCTGCAATATTCGATTATCCTCTCTTCTTCTAAAACTCCAAAGAGGGCATCTATTTCGGGTATTTCTCTGGAAAGTTCTTTTTTATATCTCTTTGCCAGACAGCCAAAGACGAGCAGCTTTTTGCCGTCCTTTTTAAACTCCTTTAACCTGAGTATCTCCTCTATTGATTCCCGCTTTGCCTCCTCAATAAACCCGCAGGTATTTACGAGAATGACTTGAGCCTTCTCCAGATCCTCAGTATAAATAAATCCCTCATCAAAGAGGCGCTCGCGAAGATTTTCAGAATCAACAAGATTTTTGGGACAACCCAGGGTTATTATGGATATTCTATCTCTCCACATCTCTCTTCCTGATAAAGTAATAGAGGATAAAATAACTGAGCAGGGATGAGATAAAGCCTGTCAGTAATGTGCCAATTATAAAGGGTTTAAGTAATGGACCCAATTGAGAGATAACCCTTGAAATTGTCAGATCATGCCACTCTACAGATGGAATAATGTGATTCATCCCGAGAAGTCTTGCACCAACATAGGTACTGAAAGTATAAATCGGTATTATTGTCCAGGGGTTTGTTATATAAACACCTGCTATTGTTACAAATTTATTAAGCCTAAATAAATAAGCGCAAATTATCCCGAGGACTGTATGGATACCCAGAAAAGGGGACATCCCTATAAAAACACCTATTGCAAAGGACATAGAAAGCCTCACAGGAGATTCCTTTATGCTCAGTATAAACCTGAGTTTATCCCTTATTGCCAATGCTGATACCCCTCTGCCTTTAAAGGCCTTTCAAATCCCCTATCATCAATGAAAGACCTCTCAACTGATGTTACCTCTCCTATGCATAAGGCCTTAAATTTTCTGCCTGGAGAGGCGGTAAATAGTAATTCATAATCTTCACCACCACTTGTTACCAATCTATAAGGGTCGAGCTTTAATATTGAACAAGCCTTTTTTAATGCCTTCGAAATCGGTATCTTTCTGACATCAATCCTTGCACCCACCTTACTTTCATCGCAGAGCCTCATAAGGTCTATGAACAGACCATCGCTTACATCCATCATTGCTGTGGCAGGATACATAGGATACTGTCTAAGACCTGTAAAAAGATGTCTCTTTATTAAAGGCCTGGCTGTCTCCCATTCAAGACCGATCTTGGACAGTCTCTTTTTTATATGTTTTAATTCGTTCTGTAATTTATCCCTATCCTCAAAAGGAATCTGAACTCTGAGCCTTTTTAATATCTCAAGTCCACAGGCAGACTCGCCAAGAGAACCTGTAACATAGATCCTGTCTCCCGGCATAGCACCAGAGCGAAGCACAGGTTGTTTAGCCTTTCCAGTAACAGTAGCAACAACCACAATTTCTCGAGAAGATGAAAGATCACCCCCTGCTAATATCACGCCGAATCTGTTTAACGCCCTTTTAACCCCCATAAAAAAAGACTCAACGAATCTCATGTCTGTATTCTTTCTAATAGCAAGATCAAGAAAAAGATACCCGGGGACACCTGCCATTGCATAAATATCGCTCACATTCACTGCCACAGACCTGTATCCGAGTTGAAAAGGTGTGGTGTAAGTGAGATCAAAATGAACGCCCTCCACCATCATGTCTGATGTGATGAGGAGTCTTTCTTTGAAAGGGGCTATAACAGCTGCATCGTCACCGATACCTGTTATAAGCCCCTTATCTCTTTTTCTGAAGCTATCTCTTATTTCCCTCAGGAGGGCCAGTTCTCCGACATTATTTAATTTCACTTATTCTTCGAACTTGCCCCCTTCTTTTTCTTAAGGGCAACCTTGAGAACATCATCCATTGTCTCTACAAATATGAATTCAATGTCCTTCTTTACATACTTAGGGATGTCTTCAAGGTCTTTCCTGTTTCTCTTTGGTATAATCACTTTCTTAATCCCCATCCTCTTCGCAGCCAATGACTTCTCCTTTAAACCTCCAATTGGAAGGACCCTTCCACGAAGGGTAACCTCTCCTGTCATTGCCACATTCTTACTTACAGGTATCCCCGTAAGGGCCGAGGCTATTGCTGTTGCCATTGTTATACCAGCCGAAGGTCCATCCTTCGGTATTGCCCCTGCAGGGACATGGATGTGGATATCTGTCCTTGAGAAAACATCCTCCTTTATGCCCAGTTTCTTTGCCCTCGATCTTACATAACTCAGGGCAGCCTGAGCTGACTCCTTCATAACATCTCCAAGCTGACCGGTAAGTGTAAGTGCTCCCTTACCCTTCATTGTAGTTGCCTCAACATAAATGATGTCTCCTCCTGTTTCTGTCCAGGCAAGTCCTGTAGCTACACCAACCTCATCCTTTTCCATTTCCTCCTCGGGCAGGTATTTAGGTACACCAAGATATCTGTGAAGATTTCTTGTCGTGATAAGAAATTTCTTCTGTGAACCCTCGGCTATCCTTTTAGCCACCTTCCTGCAGAGATTCGCTATCTCTCTCTCAAGGTTTCTAACACCTGCTTCCCTTGTATACTGCGATATAAGCAACCGTAAGGCCGCATCGGTAACCCTGAGATTCCTCTTTGTGAGGCCATGCTCCTCTATCTGTTTTGGTAACAGATAGTTCTTTGCTATTCCCAATTTCTCTTCCGTTGTATAACCTGAAAGATAAATAATCTCCATCCTGTCTCTCAGAGGACCCGGTATTGGATCAACAAGGTTTCCAGTTGTTATAAACATAACTTTGGAAAGGTCAAAGGGGACACCAAGATAATGATCAACAAAGGCATTGTTTTGTTCAGGGTCCAGGACCTCCAGCAAAGCCGATGATGGGTCACCCCTGAAGTCCATGCCTATCTTATCTATCTCATCGAGCATAAAGACAGGATTATTCGTGCCTGCCTGTCTTATACCCTGAATGATCCTTCCTGGCAGCGCCCCCACATAGGTTCTCCTGTGACCCCTGATCTCTGCCTCATCCCTTACCCCACCTAGTGACATCCTCACAAATTCTCTTCCGAGGGCCCGTGCAATAGACTTTCCGAGAGAGGTCTTGCCAACCCCTGGGGGGCCAATAAAGCAAAGGATAGGCCCCTTCATCTTCTCCTTAAGTCTTCTCACGCTTAGATATTCAAGAATACGTTCCTTTACCTTCTCAAGGTCATAATGGTCCGTGTTCAAAACCTTTTCAGCAGCCTTTATATCGAGATTATCCTTTGTGCTCTTGGCCCAGGGCAACTCAACCATCCACTCAAGATAGGTCCTTACCGTAGCAGCCTCTGCACTATCTGGATGCATCTTTTCAAGCCGTCGAAGTTGCTTCTCAGCCTCCTTCATAACCTTTTCTGGCATATTTGCCTCTTCTATCTTTTTACGAAACTCCTTTATCTCTTCGGCCCTTTCGTCAATCTCGCCGAGTTCCTTTTGTATTGCCTTGAGTTGCTCCCTGAGGAAGTACTCCCTCTGGGTCTTATCTATCTCACCCCTTGCCTCAGACTGTATCTTTTGCTGGACAAGGAGCAATTCTACCTCTCTATTGAGTATCTCACTCACCTTCTTGAGTCTATTAACCGGGTCATCGATCTCCAGGATCTCCTGGGCCTGTTCGGTCTTGAGACCAAGATTCGATGCAACAAGGTCAGCAAGCCTTCCTGGGTCACTCAGATTTTCCACAACAACCATTATGTCAGGCAGGATAGCCTTTCCAAGAGAAACCGCCTTGTCAAGTTGTTCCTTTACAGTCCTGATAAGGGCCTCAATCTCAATGGTAATCTCTTCAATCTTCCTGTCTGGTATCCTCTCAATATTGGCCATAAACATTGGTTCTGTCTGGGTGAAACTAATAACCCTTGCCTTAGTAAGGCCCTGTACAAGTATCTTGACCCTACCATCAGGCAGCTTGAGCATCCTCATAATAATGCCCACTGTACCAACAGTAAACAGGTCATCAGGTGTTGGATTTTCAATATTGAGATCCTTCTGTGTAAGAAGCATTATCATCCTGTTTGAGTTCAAGGCATGATCTATAGAGCGTATTGACATCTCCCTTCCAACAAATAGGGGGAGTATCATATAAGGGAAAATAACAATATCCCTTATTGGCAACACCGGTAAGGTATCAGGAATTTCTATTTCCTTTTCATCCTTCTGTTCAAGTTCTACCATATCCAAATCTGTCTCCTCCTATCTCTCTATCTTTATCTTAATCAACCTTTCCTTTATCTTGGGAAAGATTAGTTTCAGAACACCTTCGGAATAAACTGCCCTTCCACCTGCTGAATTTACTGGAACAGGCAATCTTATCATCCTCCTGAAACCTCCAAAATTCCTCTCCATACATATATACCTTAATTTATTTCCTTTATCAGGCTCCCTCTTCATACCTTCTATAATCAATAAATCCTCAAATACCTTAATCAGGATATCGTTTATATTTACCCCTGGAAGGTCTATCGCAACGATAATATCATCACATGTCTCATAGATATCCAGTAGAGGTTGATAAATCGCCTCTAATACTAAATCGTAAGAATAAATGAAACCCTTAATTAATGTCATCACTTAATAAACTAAAATAGAAAAAAGCATGCCAAAAACAGTCACGCTACACCCTTTTTAAGTCTCTTTGATACCTCCAAAATATACGATGAAAAGGGAACTGACAACTCTGGATTTCTCAGGGCCAGATCTATTGTAGCCTTAAGAAAACCGAGTTTATCTCCAGCATCGTATCTTTTACCCTTAATTGGATAACCATATATAGTCCTCTTTTTCAATAGATCCTGAAGTCCGTCAGTCAATTGAATCTCCCCTCCTGCACCGACACGTTGTTTCTCAAGAATCCTGAATATATCAGGGGTAAGGATATACCTTCCTATTATAGCAAGATTTGAAGGGGCCTCATCAAAAGATGGTTTCTCAATAAGTCTTGTTATCCTGAAAACATTTCCCTCCTTAATACCATCGATAATACCATACCTGCTAACATCATTACTCGGAACCTCTTCAAGGGCTACAACAGGACAGTCAAGTTCCTTATAAAGTTCTATCATTTCCTTCAGTAAAGGATAATCCGGGTCTATAACATCATCACTTAATATAACTGCAAAGGGTTCGTTACCTACAAAAGGTCTGGCACATAGAATAGCATGACCGAGACCCAGTGCTACCTTTTGCCTTATATAAGCAAAGTTCACATCACTCAATTTGTTGATCTCATCAAGTAGTTTCTTCTTCCCTGTGCTCTTGAGCCTTTCTTCCAGTTCATAGGCAGAATCAAAATGGTCTTCAATGGCCCTCTTATTCTTCCCGGTAATAATTATGAATTCCTCAATTCCACTGTTTATGGCCTCCTCCACAGCATACTGAATCATTGGTTTATCCACGATAGGAAGCATCTCCTTTGGAGAGGCCTTCGTAGCAGGAAGAAAACGGGTACCTAAGCCTGCTGCTGGGAATATCGCCTTCTTAATAGCTCTTTTCATCATATCTCCTTCAGCACAAGTAAGAGTCATGCTAACCCAAGAGCCTTCATGATCTTCTTTCTCTGTCTATCCAGTGTTTTTTGCCCCTCCTCAAGTGTCTCGATTATCTCCTTTTTTGCATCTTCAGTAAGGTCAGCACCTTTTTCTATTATGTCCTCAGCCCTGTCCTTCACATCCCTGACAAATCTATTGATACTGTGAATCGTGTCATCAATAACCTCCGTAGCCTCTTTTTTCACCTTATTAACAGTCCTGGATATTTCCTTTCTTGTCTCTTTTCCTGACTTAGGTGCATACAACAAAGCTATTACAGCACCCACTAAACCACCAATTATAAAAGCCCCTCCGATCTTAACCTCATCCCTCATGATACCCTCCTTTCAAGAGATATATTCAGCATAATATGGTTTTTACTTTATGTCAATTATCAGTTATCGACCTCTTCCTGTGTCTCCGACACCAGATGACATCCTCTCTAAAAAATCCTCAGGTAATACCCTTGCTGGAATCCTTATCGGTCTTAACTGGCTATTTACGCAGACAAGAGTGGTCCTTGCCTCAACAAGAATCCTATCTTCTTTAAAAACCCTCTGAAAAAAATGTAGTGTTGAAAAACCAGCCTTTTCGAGAACCGTATTAATTCTTATCAGGTCCTGGTACCTTGCAGGGGACTTATAGTCTATCTCTACACGGGAGACAACAAAGTAAATGCCATCAGTCATAAGCGCCCTCAAATTAAGTCCCTTACTTAAAAAAAACTCTGTTCTGGCTTCTTCCAGATATTTTAGATAATTGGCATAGTACACAACACCGGCACAATCTGTGTCATGGTAATAAATCTTTTTTTCTAAAAAGACTTCTTCCCCTGACCTTCTCATCATAGCCTATTCTAACACAACTTCAGGCGCAATGGGTAAAACCATAATCCGTAAACGGATAACACCTTAGAATAACACCTTAGAAATCTCCGATTCACAAAGGGGTCAATACTGCAAGGAAACCATGTTCTTTCCTGTGAGGCACTTTTTAAACTTTTCAGCATACCCGCTGTCAACATATCAAAAAAGGCAGTTTATCACTTGTTGCCTGAATTTGGTTATAATATCGCATGGGAACATTTCCAAGACTTGTTGTTGCCGGCGTAAAAGGTGGAAGCGGAAAGACCCTTCTGTCCCTCTCCATAATAGCTGCCCTGAGATACAGAAGGGGTATGAATGTTATACCCTTCAAAAAGGGGCCTGATTATATCGATTCGGGATGGCTCGGCAGGGTGGCAGGTACTCCCTGTTATAACCTTGACCCCTTTTTTATACCTGAAGATAAAATTAAGTATTCCTTCTTCAGCCACTTTAGAGGGGAGATAGCTGTCATTGAGGGTAATCGTGGACTCTACGACGGCATGAATGCATCAGGTTCGTACAGTACCGCTGAACTGTCAAAGCTATTGAAGGCCCCTGTTATACTTATTCTGGACTGCTCAAAGACAACAACTACTACTTCAGCCATTGTCCTTGGCTGTATGAATATGGATAGGGATGTAAAAATAGGAGGCGTTGTGCTCAATCAGGTATCAGGGAAAAGGCATGAGGCAGTCATAAGAGAGGCTATCGAGCAACATTGTCGTATCCCTGTCCTCGGCGCAATACCAAGGATGAAGACAGACCTTCCAGAAAGACATATGGGCCTCCTGCCACATCAGGAACATCAAAATACAGAGAAGATAATGTCACTGGTTAGGGAGATAGGGGAGAAATACATTGACATTGATAGGATAATCAAGATTGCAACAGATACAGAGGCATTAAAATATGAATCAGAAAACCTACCACCAATTGAAAACAAACAAAGACAGGTAAGGATAGCAATAGTGAGGGACTCGGCCTTCCAGTTCTATTATCAGGAAAACCTCGAGGAACTCGAAAAAAACGGGGCCGATTTAATCGAGATAAGTGCGCTTTCTGAAAAGCGATTGCCTGACATTGATGCATTGTATATAGGGGGAGGGTTCCCTGAGACAAATGCTATCGCCCTTGCTGAAAACAGGTCATTTATAGATTCCTTGAAAGGTATGATTAACAAGGGACTGCCTGTTTATGCTGAGTGTGGAGGACTCATGTATCTGGGCAGAGGCCTTTATCTGAATGATAGATATTATGAAATGAGCGGTATATTCCCTGTTAACTTTTCTCTGGAAAAAAGACCACAGGCGCACGGTTACACAATCGCTGAGGTCACAGGAAATAACCCGTTTTATCCTCCGGGAATTACGATAAAGGGCCATGAGTTCCACTACTCGAGACCTATACCAGCAGGAGACATGTCTGACAATCTCAATTATGCCCTCAATATGAAAAGGGGCGAAGGGATAATAGAAAGAAAAGACGGAATATGCTATAGAAATGTCTTTGCAGCCTATACTCATGTCCATGCCTATGGAACACCACAATGGACAGAAGGTATGATTTCGGCAGCAATAAGATTTGGAAGATTAAAGGAGGGAATATGAAACTAAAGCTTTTAATTCATGTTAATGAGCCTGAAAGGTGGCTTATAGCGCTTGGAAACATAACAAATTTTCTCAATGATGTTGGAGACGAGAATGCCGATGTAATCGTCGTTGCCAATGGCGCAGGTGTTAGAGGCTATGCAGGAAGACCTGAAAAGACAGATGTGCATGGTGAGGCCTGTGTAATTGGTGGGCCCGAGGCAAACCTTTCAACAATGCAAGTCCTCAGTAAGAGAGGTGTTGTCTTTACGGCCTGTTCAAAGGCCCTCGAGTCACAAGGAATAAAGACAGAGGAAATCCCCGAATTTGTCAGGGTCATCCCGGCAGGTATGACAGAGATGGTTAGAAGACAGATGGAAGGATTTGCCTATATTAAACCTTGAATGAATAACCTAAAAGAAAGTATAAAAACAGACCTTGAAAATGCCAACTTTGAAGGTATAGCATCATTGGCCCTGCAAGAAAAAAGGGTCTTCAGCATACTTATATCCCTTTCCTATGAAAAGACGGAATTAATATGCTGGAGGGCCATAGAGGCTATGGGAAAGGCAGCCGGTGCATTAACAAAGAAGGACCCAAACTTTGTCAGGACCATAGTTCAGAGGCTCCTCTGGTCATTAAGCGAGGAGTCAGGGGGTGTGGGATGGAGCGCCCCTGACATGCTCGGTGAGATCGTTATTAACGTACCCGATGAATTTTCTGATATACCGCCAATAATACTCTCTTTTAAGGATGAGGAAAGTTTCCTTCCCGGGGTCTTATGGGCAATGGGAAGGATGGCCTCATCAGGCAAAATAAAACTTGATCTGCCACTATGCCGTGATATAATTATTAATGCCTTAAACAATCAATCGCCCACAATAAGGGGGTTATCATTATGGGCGGCCTCAGCGTTAAAAATGAAGGATCTGAGTGACAAGGTCTTGCCACTTCTTACAGACAACAACAAATTTTTGTTTTATGAAGATCATGAGCTTAAGGAGATAAGCGTTAAGGACATGGTCAGGAGGCTTTTAAAGAATGAAGATAAAGAAGAAATTTGACCTGCTAATAGCAACAATCATTATCATTTTCCTCATAATACTCTCTGTCACTATAATCTCCAACAAATATGTTCATAAAAAAACATTGGAGCTCGTGAATGTCTCCAAGGAACTTGATTATTTGACCATCCTCAAATCAACCTTAACTCATCTTGAATCCAGTCTCGAAGGGTTTATCTCCAATCCTGACGAAACAACCAGAAGAAATGTGGAAGATGCCCTTGACAGGCTATACAAAACCATTGGAAGGACAGAAGAATTCAAACTTGATAATGAAGAGATGGAAATGATAAACCACCTGAGAGAGAATATGCCATCATTCTCCTCTTACATACACAAAATACTCCTGACTGATGATAAAGTCGAAAAAATAAATGTCTTCTCAATTCTAAAAGAAGAACTATTTACAAAAATTAGTAATGGTATCGACAGACACTGGGAAGAGGACCTGAGAAAAACCAGGCAGTTCCAGAAAGAATCAGAAATGGGATTGGCAATTTCATCTTCTATCACAGTTGGTGTGTTTTTTATACTCCTTATAAGTATATTCATAATAAGGAACATGGTGAAAAGAAAGGCTATTGATCCTATTCATGAGATAAGCCGCCTGAGTTGTGAGATAGCGGAAGGAAAACTCGATAAAGAGATAAAGATAACATCTGGTGATGAACTTGAAAATCTTGCAAACAACTTTAACCTTATGGCAAGCAAATTAAGAGAGAAATTAAAAAACCTTGAGGAGATAGTAAATAAGGAACAGAGGATGATAAGGGAGCTTGCCATACTTAATGACTTTGTTGGTTATGCTTCATCAGAGATCGATTTTGAGGTTGTTTTAAAAAGGTTTATCGAGACAGCCAGGGACTTAATTCGGGTTGAGATAGGTTCTGTTTATATAATTGAACCCGGTAGCACAATGCTCTTTCTCAGCACTGATCAAAGACTAACAGACGAAAAAGTAAGATTTCTACTTTCAAACCGATTAGAAGGGCTCTTAGAGACTCGGACACCTTATATTAATAACAACTTATCGATAGATTTAGAGGACAAACACATTAGAAATATCCTTGCCCTTCCTGCCAGGTCAGCCACTGAACTGGAATGCCTCCTGGTCCTATTAAATAAGGATGGAGACTTTACAATCGACGATGAGGACAGTCTCTTCAATTTTGCCTTTCAGTCCTTTTACATAATATCCCTTCAGAACAAACTTGCCATGCTTGCCACCACCGATGGCCTCACAGGTCTTTATAATCACCGTTCCTTCCAGATAAGGTTGTCTGAAGAGTTGTTGAGGGCAGAAAGGTATAACAAAAGCATTATCCTTTTGCTTCTGGATATAGACCATTTCAAGAAATTCAATGATACATATGGTCATCAAACAGGCGATGATGTACTTAAGACGATAGCCAAAATAATTAAGGGTAGCATCAGGAAGGTAGATTTTCCTGCTCGATATGGGGGAGAGGAATTTGCGATTATACTCCCCGAATCAGATTGTAGCAAGGCCTTAATCGTTGCTGAAAGGATAAGGTCTGCTGTAATGGAATATCCTTTTTATATAAAAGATGGTTCACGAGTTCAGATAACGGTCAGCATAGGCATTTCATGTTTTCCAAAGGATTCCACAGAGAAAGAAGACTTGATCAAAAAGGCTGATATAGCCCTTTATCGGGCAAAAGAGGCAGGTCGAAACCGGGCAAGTCTTTTTAGAGAATAGTGATGTGTTATACTATTGTTATGAAAAAAAATAATAGACACAGCCTCTCAGCAGTTTTATTAAGATATGCCTCAATATTCTTTATGTCCTACCTCTTAATTTCCCTACCAACTGAAAAGTCCTTAATATTTGCAGATTCAAGAAGCGAGGTAAAGAAAATGGATAGCAAAAAGCCAATCCTTGGTATAGATGTATCCAGTGCTCTTAAGTTTGAGAACATAATCGATCGGCTCAAGGATGCAAGGATCATCTATGTGGGCGAACAACATGACAGGTACGAACATCATTTAGTTCAACTCGAGGTTATTAAAGCCCTCAAAGAGAAAGGTTATGACCTCGCTGTTGGAATGGAAATGTTCATCCATAGGAATCAGAAGGCCCTTGACGATTATATCTATGGAAGGATAAATGAAAGGGAGTTCCTGAAACAGTCTCAGTATTTCAAGACCTGGGGCTTTGATTATCTCCTCTACAGGGATATACTGAATTATGCCAGAGAAAATAAGATTCCTGTAATAGGCCTGAATATACCGAGGGAGATTGTTAATAAGGTTGGTCAGTCAGGTATAGATTCACTTACAGAGGATGAAAAAAAAGAACTCCCTGCAGAAATGGACATGACTGATGAGGAATACAAGAAGAGGCTCAAGGAGACCTTTGAGAAACACGAGGGTTCTGAAGAGAGAAACTTCGAGAACTTCTATCAGTCACAGATCATATGGGATGAGATAATGGCCCAGCGAATAGACGAATACATGAAGAAGAATCCATTAAAAATAATGGTGGTTATTGCCGGGGGAGGACATTTAACCTATTCCTCAGGCATACCCGGTAGGGCCTTCCGGAGAAATGGCTTAAATTATGCAATCATACTCAATAATGAGGATATATTTGAGGGAATATCCCATTATATACTCTATCCTGAACCTGTTGATACACCGGAAACACCAAAACTAATGACGCTATTAAAGGATGATGTAGGGGGTGTGAAGATTGTCGGCTTTTCTGAAAATAGTATCTCCGAAAAGGTAGGCCTTATGGTAGATGATATCATAGTATCCATTGACGGAGAAAATATCACATCAGTAGAGGATGTAAAGATACAGCTTCTATACAAAAAGAAGGGAGAAAAGTTGAAAGTCGAAGTTCTAAGAAAGGTATTTCTCTTAGGAAGGCAACTGAGGCAATTCGAGATAACCCTTTAATATTTCAACTGCTCTTTCAATGGCACCTGCCCTTTTCTCAAAGATCTCCCTTGCTCTCAATCCCATAACATGTTTTTTTTCTTCATTTTGCAATAAGTCTCGTAAGTCATTTAACAAACTGTTAGCAGATGTCTTAATAGCAGCTCCTCTTTCATAGAATTCGATGATCAGGGGGAAGTTACTCATGTCATCACCGCATATAATCGGTTTTCCCCAGAAGGCAGGTTCAAGGGGGTTATGACCACCTTTTTTAGATAAACTACCTCCAATTATTGAAACATCGCATACGCTATAAAGAGAGGCAAGTTCTCCTATAACATCAATAAGGATAATCCATGTATCATTCAGACTTTCATCAATATCCTCATTTTTTATATCTGATCTCTTGATATATCTTAAACCCTTTTCTTTAAGGATATCCTCTACTTCAAGAAACCTCTCAGGATGGCGCGGGGCAATTATTAAGGTTATACTGCCTATTTCTTTCCTTAAACGTTCGCATACATCCACAATTAAACCTTCCTCACCTTCATGGGTGCTTCCGGCAATGATAACAGGTCTTTTCAGATGTTTAATCCAGTCCTTATTGTATTCATTGATCTTTATATCAAACTTGAAATTGCCTGTAACCCTTACCTTATCTTGAACAGCACCGAGAAGTCTTATTCTTTCACCGTATATCTCCTCCTGCATGCAAAAAAGGTTAACATAATTCAACACCCTCTTCATAAAAAAACCTATTCGTCTGTATCCTCTGAAGGACCTATCAGATATTCTACCGTTCATGATAAGGACGGGTATTCCGGCTTTTCTAAGGAGTCGGAAGAGATTGGGCCATATCTCGGTCTCTATTGATATATAAAGGGATGGTCTTACCGTCTTTATAAATCTCCTTAGAAAAAAAGGCAGATCAAAGGGCATGTAAATAATCTTTATGTCAGATAGTCTTTCAGATGCCACCTTCTGACCTGTATCTGTAACGGTTGTCAGAACAATTTCTGCAGAGGGGATTCTTCTCATTATCTCTCTGATAAATGGTACAGATGAAAGGACCTCTCCAACCGAGACAGCATGTATCCATATGACCTTTTTATCAGGTCCTTTGTTTTGCCATGATATCAAAAAACCCGACCTTTCTCTGAGCCACCTCTTTCTTAAATTATCGGGTCTTTTAAAGTACTCAAAGGGTAAGATAAACACCATAGCAACAGAATAGAGAACCGTATATATCGAAAAGATGAGGCCTTCAATCATGACTGAAACTGCTCTATCGCTGAATCATCAAACTGGAACGTATAAAGCTTGTGATAAAGTCCTCCCCTGTTCAGTAATTCTTCATGGGTCCCTGCTTCAACAATCCTTCCTTTATCAAGGACTATTATCCTTGTAGCGCGCCTCACCGTTGATAATCTGTGAGCTATGACGATGACCGTCCTGTCTTCCATAAGGCTCTCGAGTGCCCTCTGAACAAGCATCTCTGATGCCGTATCAAGGGATGATGTAGCCTCATCGAGGATAAGGATAGGAGGATTCTTCAGAATAGCCCTTGCTATAGATAGCCTCTGTTTCTGTCCGCCTGAGAGTCTTACCCCCCGTTCTCCGATCACCGTATCGTAGCCATCTGGCAATTGTGTGATAAATTCATGGGCGTAAGCAGCCCTGGCAGCCTTGATTATCTCCTCCTCTGTAGCATCAGGGCTCCCATAGGCTATATTTGCCCTGACAGTATCATTAAATAGTATTATATCCTGACTCACTATTCCTATCATTGATCTGAGTGACCTCAGGGTCAGGTCAGATATATCTATCCCGTCAATGTATATCCTTCCCTTATCAGGACTGTAGAACCTTGGAAGGAGGTCAACCAGGGTTGTCTTACCAGCACCACTTCTTCCTACAAGGGCAATTATTTCTCCCTTTTTAATCTCAAGACTCACATCACTTATGGCATCTTCATCAGTGTCAGGATAACGAAATGAGACATCTTCATATACTATCCTGTCCTTAAAAGATCCAAGGTTTATTTTTCCCCCTTCCTCAATCTTCTCCCTCATAAGATTCTCGATTCTTTCAAGAGGTGCCTTTGCCTGCTGAAGAGCGCTATTTGCCGAGGCAAGTCTCCTGGCCGGAGTATAGATCAAAAAAATGGCAGCAAGAAATGAAAAAAAGTCTCCAGCCGTTATCAACCCCCTTATCACTAAATTACCACCATAGAATAGGACAAAGGCTATACCAATACCACCAACAAACTCCATGAGCAGTGAAGCAGTCTCAACCAATCTCGTTGACCTCATTAATTCTCTGTAAAAGTCCTGGTTTTTATGCCGGAACCTCAATGCCTCTGCCTCTTCAGTTCCAAAAGACTTTATAATCTTATTCCCAGAGAATGCCTCCGTTATCATCTCTGTAAGGCTGGATATCTTTTCCTGTGTCCTCTGGCTTACCTTTTTTAATCTTTTGCCAAGCCTTCCTACAAGATAAAAGGCAAAGGGGAGGACAACTATGGAGATTAATGTAAGGTCCCATCTCCTGTAAAGAGCTACTATTATGAGGACAATTATAGTTCCTGTCTCAACAAAGAGGTCCTTAATGGTATAAGAAAGAAGCCCCTGAACAAAACCTGCATCATTAATCACCCTTGAAACCATAGCACCTGATGAATCCCTGTGAATAAATTGAAGGGGGAGATAGAGCATATGATGATATAACCCAACCCTTACATCTCTTACAACCTTTGCCCCAACAGAACGCATGAGGTAGGAATGAAGGAATGTAAACAATCCTCTCCCGATAAATACAAAAAAAACAGCTATACTGATGAGAATCAGAGATGAAAAGTCCTTGCTGACAAAGACCTTGTCAACAGCAGGCTTTACAAGCCAGGCCATTGCACCATTTGCCCCTGAAACAGCGAGACTGCAAAATCCAGCGACTGCCAGTCTCCACCAGTAGGGTTTTATAAGTAAAAGAAGTTTTTTAAGGTCCATTATATCCATCCTGCCATCTCTCCGATCATCTCAGCAACTCTAATCGAAGGATTTTTATCATTAAATAGAGACCTCAATCGATTAAGATTAACTACCATCTCATTCCTGTACCTGTCATCACCGAAAATCTTTCTTAACTCTGCCATTATCATCTCAGGTCTTGCCTTAGACTGAATAAGCTCAGGGACTATGGTCTTTCCGGCAAGGATATTAACAAGGGATATATATTTAAGATCAAGAATAGCCCTGCCAAGAAGATATGTAAGAAAAGAAAGTTTATAGATTACAACCATCGGAACACCAAGGAGGGCCGCCTGAAGGGTTGCTGTACCGGAGGCAATAACAGCAGCATCTGCCCTGGATAAGATGCCAGTAGCGTCTCCATCTTTGACTATAACACCATTTTTTTCAAGATTTGCAAGTTCCTGTTTAAATTCGGGGACAGCGATATCAGGTGCAAGAGGTAAGGCCATACTATATCCTTTAAATTCTCTCTTAATCAATATCACAAGCTCATTGAATACAGGCAGATGCCTCTTTAACTCATTGGGTCTGCTACCAGGCAATAAGGCAATTAATCGCGAGTCCTGGCCGTGAATAATGCCTGTTCTTTCAGTCTTCCGACTTTCTGCTTTCTTTTCTCTTTCTCTTATCTCCTCCATTACAGGATGACCTACAAACTCAGCTTTTACCCCTTCCCTTCTGTAAAGTTCCTCTTCAAAGGGCAGTATAACAGCCAGACGGTCTGCTACCTCTTTCATCTTCTTGATCCTACCACGCCTCCAGGCCCAGACCTGAGGGCTCACATAATAGAGGACCTTAATCCCCTTCTTCTTTGCATAATGACCAAGGCGGAAATTAAAATCAGGATAATCTATCAGGACACAGACTGAAGGCCTCATATGATCTATAAGCCTTTTTGCCTTACTAAGGCTATCTCTTATCCTTCTTAGCGATGACAGGACCTCGAACAGGCCAAGAGCATGGGAGAGCCCTGCTATTAACTCAACCCCCTCCTCCTTCATCCTTTTACCACCAATGCCTGCTAACCTGATATCAGGCCATCTATTCCTTAATTCCTTTGCAAGGAATGAGCCATAAAGCTCGCCTGAACTCTCCCCCGCTACAATCATAACGCTCTTCATACTTCCTTATCTGCTACACCTTAAGGGTCTCTCTTATAATATCAGCAATCTCATCTATTGTTGAGTCCTCAAGTTCAGGATAGATAGGCAGCGATAGGACCTCCTTTGATGCCCTTTCAGATTCAGGAAAATCACCCTCTCTGTAGCCAAGAAAATTCAATGCCTTTTGAAGATGAAGAGGTAATGGATAATAAACAACAGAAGATATGCCTCTATCACGCAGTGCCCTCTGTATCCTGTCCCTCCTCTCAGACATTATCGTGTAAAGATTAAAGACATGTTTATAGCCTTTCTTTTCAGTGGGACACCTTACAACATCCGAGAGGAGAGAATTATACCGACCTGCCTTTTCTCTCCTTAATCTGTTGTATTCCTCTATCCTTTTGAGCTTTATGAGCAGTATGGCTGCCTGTATTTCATCAAGCCTACTGTTAAATCCAATCATATCATGGATATAAGACGCGGTAGCACCGTGATTCCTGAGCATCATAATCCGGGCTGATAACTCATGGCTACTTACTGTAATCATGCCACCATCCCCATAGGCCCCTAAATTCTTACTCGGGTAAAAGCTGAAGCAACCGGCATCACCAAAGCTTCCCACCCTTCTGTCGCCAATAGATGCGCCAAAGGCCTGAGCACAGTCCTCAATTACATTCAGATTATATCTTCTCGCAATATCCATTATCTTATCCATGTCAGCAGGATGGCCAAAGAGATGAACAGGCAGTATTGCCTTTGTCTTTTTTGTTATCTTTTCCTCGATCATATCAGCGTTGATATTATAGGTATCCAGTTCTATATCAACAAAAACAGGCCTTGCCCCTGTATAAAGAATAGCCTCTACAGTAGCGAAGAATGTAAAAGGTGATGTTATCACCTCATCGCCTTCTCCGATCCCGAGGGACTCCAATGATATATGAAGGGCGTCAGTCCCGGAAGCGACACCGAAGGCCTGTAGAGCGCCTATATATTCGGCTACCTTTCTCTCGAACCCCCTGACCGAGGGACCAAGTATATACTGGGAACTTTCTATTATCTCCCTTAGGGATTCAAATACCTCTTCTTTTATATCCTGGAACTGTCTCTTGAGATCTACCATGGGAACCATTTCAATTCCATCCTTTCCTGATTATAGAACTTATTTCAAGGGCAACCTTTAATGCCCTTCTCGCTTGAAGAGCCGTAACCTCCGGAGGTTTCCTCGTTATAACAGACCTCACAAAATCTTTTAACTCCTCTTTCAGTGGTTCTACATATTCAGGTTTCACCATCTCTTCAGTGTCTCCACCGATTATCCTCAATTCTACTTCTTTATAGTTTACCTCTGCGAACCTTTGAATTCCTGATAGCTCTTCAAAGATTCTTAAGACCCTGATCTTATCATTGTAAATCCTGTTTGCCCTTAGAAAGGCAGAGGCACCATTTTCAAACTCAATCCATGCCGAGGCTGCATCTATCATAGCTGTTTTTACAGACACCCCTTTTGCCTCTATATTTCTAATTTCTGAATTTACAATCTTTAATACGATGTCAATGTCATGAATCATCAAATCAATCGTTACGTCCACATCAGAACCTCTCCCGAGAAAAGGCGAGAGTCTCTCTGATTCGAGATAGAATGGTGAGTTTATTATATTAAACAGCGTCTTTGCAGCAGGATTATACCTTTCAATATGACCAACCTGGACTATACACCCCCTCTTCTCGGCCTCTTCAATAAGCTTGTCAGCCTCTTCAATGGTCGTTGTGATGGGCTTCTCAATAAAGATATCCTTTCCGGCCTTAAGTGCAGTAAGGGCAATTTCATAATGAGTAGTTGTCGGGGTTGCAATACTTAAGGCATCAACCCGGTCCAGGATATCCCTGTAATCAAAAAAGACCTTGGTATTAAACATCGATGCAATCTCCTCTGCCCGTTCCTTTCTGACATCAACTACACAGAATAATTCAGCATTATCCAATTCGGAAAAAACCCGTGCATGGTGTTGCCCGAGATAACCTACACCTACAACAGCAATCTTCATTGATCTTAATCTTCCTCTCTACAGACAACTATCGCTATCTCAGGACAGATCTGAGCACAGAGGGTACACCCAGTGCATTTCTCGATATGTAATACCCTGGCCGGGAAATAGCCCATCCTGTTAAACTTGACATCAATATCAATAACGCCCTCAGGACACGAAAGGACACAGTATTTACATCCCTTGCATAATTCCCTGTCTATTTCTATCCTTCCTTTTATCATTTTCTTTCCAGCAGTTCTTTAGCGTGTTTCAATGAAGCCTCTGTTATCTTTCCGCTTAACATCCTCGCAATCTCTCTAACCCTTTCTTCTTCAGTGGGTTCTTTTACTTTAACATAAACTCCATCTTTTTTCTGAACCTTTTCAACAACCAGATGATGGTCTGCCAGAGCTGCTATCTGTGGCAAATGTGTTACACAGAGAACCTGGTGCCTTTTCGACAGGTCTTTAAGCCTGAGGGCAACATTCTCTGCTGTTCTCCCCCCAATACCTGCGTCTATCTCATCAAATATAAGAACAGGTATGTTATCAACATGGGCAAGGACCTCCTTCATCGCAAGCATTAACCTCGATAGCTCACCACCCGAGGCTGTTTTTGTCAACGAACGAGGATGTTCTCCCACATTTGCAGAAAAGAGAAATTCCACTGTATCACAACCTGTAGATGATTGAACAGAGGGCCTCACATCAATACATAACCGGGCCTTTTCCAGAGATAGTTCTTTAAGGATTTCATTGACCTCTTTTTCTATTCTCTTTGAAACAGCCTTTCTCATTTCTGAAAGTTCTCCTGCTTTTTTATTAAGCAACTCTTCCTTCTGGCGATATTCTTTGCCGAGGTTATTCAGTCGTTCATCATAGTTGGTTAGTCTGTTCAACTCCTTAATTGCCTCATCTCTGAATCTCAGGATCTCCTCTATACCTTCACCATATTTCCTCTCAAGCCTCGTTATCAGTTCAAGCCTCTCTTCTACAGTATCGAGCCTTCGCGGGTCTGTTTCATACCTTTCTTGATGTCTTCTAAGAGAAATAGAGACCTCTTCAAGAAGCGGCCTAACTGATTCAAGCATTTCAAGTACATCTTTCAATTCATCATCTATGTCTGCTGCATCCCTTAATCTTGAGATTGCAATAGATACCTTTTCCTGTGCAGCACCTTCGCCCCGGGCAATCAAAAAAGAGGCCTCTCCTGTCAGACTATTAAGCCTAGCAAGATTAGAAAGTATCGCCCTTTCTCTCAATAATTCCTCCTTTTCCCCTACCCTCAATGATGCCGCATCAATCTCACCTATCTGATATCGAAGAAAGTCCATCCTCCGCTCTCTGTCGGCTATATCGGTCTTCATAGATTCTATCTCTTGCCTTAGGCGTTGAACTTCATAAGAAAGTATCTCCACCTCATTTCGCTTATCAACCAGCTTTCCATAATCGTCCAGGATAGACCTCTGTCTTTCTGACCTGAGGAGACTCTGGTGCTCATGCTGGCCATGAATATCCACAAGCCTCTGGCCAAAACCATGTATGGTCTGTATGCTTACCAGCGTATCATTTATGTATCCCCTGCTCCTTCCAGAGGCAGATATAATCCTCCTTATTATTATGCCTTCTTCAGTATCAATCCCTAAATCTTCAAGTGTTACCAGGGAATCATCGAAAAAGGCCTCTACCGATGCCTCATCCTTGCCTGACCTGATCATATCAGTATTTGCCCTTTCTCCAAGAACAAGTCCAAGGGCATCAATTATGATTGATTTGCCCGCCCCTGTTTCGCCAGTAAGGACATTCAGGCCGTGTGCGAAGTCTATAGAGAGTTCATCAATAATGGCAAGATTTCTTATCCTCAAATATCTTAACATTGATTTCTCTCGGAATATGCCAAAACTAAGGGGTTAATAAAATATAACATCCATAGCTGTCCAGAATATTCAGAAACTGAGAGGCTCAATACCAGCACAGAACAGGTTAATCTCTTAATCTCATCACAAGCTCTCTGTTTTTTATAAACCACTCAACAGTCCTCTTTATGCCATCCTCTATTTTTACCACAGGTGACCAATTCAAGATCTTCCTCGCCAGGTTTATATCGGCCCATGTGGCTGGTAAATCAGCAGAATGCATATCCTGCCATTCGATTATTGCCTTTTTGCTAAGATTTTCCTCTATCAAATTTATTATATACAGTAACTCCACAGGATTATCATCTCCAAGATTAACTATATTATATCCCTTGAGGTCGATACATTTAATCGTTCCATCAGCTATATCATCGATGTACGTAAAGTCTCTCTTCTGTCTTCCGTCACCATAAACAGGTATTGGCAAGCCTCTTTCAATGTTCTTTATAAACTTGAAATAGCTCATGTCAGGTCTTCCGGCAGGCCCATAAACAGTAAAGTAGCGCGGTATAATCACATCTATACCGTAAAGATAATGGTATGTATAACACAGCACCTCAGCAGCCTTCTTGGTAGCTGAGTAAGGAGCAAGGGGCCTGTCTGTTCTATCAGCCTCACTAAAGGGCGTCCTGTTAAGGCCATAAATACTTGAGGTTGAGGCAAGAATAAATCTCTTTATGTCAAATTCCCTGCACGCCTCAAGAAGATTGAGCGTACCGAGATAGTTTGTCTCAAGATACACCCAGGGATTCTCCACAGAGGCCCTGACACCTGCCCTGGCAGCAAGGTTTATTATCACGTCAGGAGATGAGGTGCTTTTACTGATTTCCCTTCTTAGAAAAGCCATAAGATCGTCCCGGTTAGAAATATCAAGGTTACCAAAAGAGAAACCAGGATGCCCTATCAGGGTCCCGAGTCTCCATTCCTTTAGAGCCGGGTCATAATAATCATTCATGTTGTCAATACCAATGACAGAGTAATCATCATTGACCAACCTGCTGGAGACCTTCCAGCCAATGAATCCCGCGCATCCTGTTACTATAGCTATCTTCATCTTCCCTCACCAAAATTTTTTGATTCTGCTATAATACTACAAATCTTTAAAAAGGTACACATGAAGGCTCTAATCCTTAGCGGTGGCAAAGGTACTCGTCTCAGGCCGTTGACATATACAACGGCAAAGCAACTCGTCCCTGTTGCCAATAAGCCTATCCTCGGCTATGTAATAGACCACATAAGGTCAGCAGGAATACGTGATGTTGGGGTTATAATATCTCCCGAGACAGGAGGGGAGGTCAAAAAATATATTGGCAATGGCAGCAGATGGGATGTAAAGGTTACCTACATTATACAGTCTGAGCCAGCCGGGCTTGCCCATGCGGTTATCACAGCAAAGGATTATCTTGGTGATAGTGATTTTATAATGTATCTTGGTGATAACCTTTTGAGTCAGGGAGTAAAAGACGCTGTTAAAAAATTTAAGAAAGAATCCCCTGAGGCATTGATCTTCCTTAAAGAAGTTGATGACCCAAGGAGATTTGGTGTTGCAAAGCTTGATAAAAATGGAAGGATAACAAGATTAATAGAAAAGCCTTCCAGACCTCCTTCAAACCTCGCCCTTGTGGGTGTATATATCTTTTCAAAGAAAATACATGATGCCATTGCAAGAATAAAACCCTCCTTCAGAGGAGAACTTGAGATAACCGATGCCATTCAAGAATTGATAAATATGGGCCATGTTGTGAAGAGCGAGATTTTGAATGGATGGTGGCTCGATACAGGTAAGAAAGACGACCTTCTTCAGGCAAATTCAATAGTCCTTGATGAGTATATAAAGAGAGAGTTGAAGGGTAAGATCGACAGGGAAAGCGAGATAATCGGCCGCGTATGTGTTGATGAAAAGGCCGTTATAAGAAACAGTAAGATCAGAGGTCCTGTTATAATAGGTCAGGGTGCGGAGATAATAAATTCCTTTATAGGTCCATATACAAGTATTGGAAACAACGTAAAAATTGAAGATTCTGTTATCGAGCATTCTGTTATCCTTGACAGCGCCTATCTATCAGGTATTGAGAGACTGGAGGATAGCCTAATAGGAAAAAGCACGAAGGTTATTCGTAATAGTTATCTTCATAAGGCCCTGAGGCTCATGGTTGGCGACGACTCAACGGTTGAGGTGTAATATGTGGGAAGAGGTCGATATAAAAGGAGTATTGATAAGGTCAGTAAAGGAGTTTCACGACCATCGTGGTTGGCTTGCAGAAACCTTCAGGGTAGATGAAACAGAAGGATTTAGACCCGAGATGGGTTATATCTCTGTGACAAGACCGGGCATAGCAAGAGGTCCCCACGAGCATATGAATCAGACCGATTATTTCTGCTTTTTCGGCAAGTTTTCCCTATATCTCTGGGATAACAGAAAAGGGTCCCCCACATATATGAAAAAGATTATTATAGAAAATGCAGACAAGATGATTGTTGTTATCCCACCTCGAGTCGTTCACGCTTACAAGAACTGTGGTGAATCTGATGGCATGGTCTTAAATTTCCCTGATAAACTCTATAAAGGCTGGGGGAAAAAGGATCCTGTGGATGAGGTGAGGTATGAGGATGAGCCAAATAGCCTCTTTAAAATTGAATAAAGGAGAAATTTAATGAAGATACTCATAACAGGCGGATGTGGCTTTATCGGTTCGAATTTTATCCATTACATCCTGCGCAAATACCCTGATTACAGTATCATTAATCTCGATGCCCTGACTTATGCAGGCAATAAGAATAATCTCAGGGACATTGAAGCAGATAAAAGATATTCCCTTGTGACGGGAAGGGTAGAGGACAACGGACTTGTAAGAGAGCTTGTAAACAGCGTTGATTGTGTTGTACATTTTGCAGCGGAAAGTCACGTTGACCGTTCCATTGTTGACGTAAGTCCTTTTATCAATACAAATATAGTCGGTACAACCTCGATACTCGATGCAGTTAAGGATTCCTCTATTAAAAGGCTAATCCATATATCTACGGATGAGGTTTATGGAAGCCTCGGAGATACCGGAATCTTCACAGAAGAAACACCCCTGAAACCCAACTCACCCTATGCAGCCTCAAAGGCCTCTGCTGACCTTATGGTCAGGGCCTATTATGAGACCTATGATATCCCTGTTATAATCGTAAGACCTTCTAATAATTATGGTTCCTATCAATTTCCTGAGAAATTTATCCCCTTGATGATAACTAATCTTTTAGATAACAGGCCCATCCCAGTTTATGGCGAAGGCAATAACATAAGGGACTGGCTTTTTGTTGAGGACAACTGCACGGCCATTGATATTGTTCTTCATCACGGCCAGATAGGAGAGGTATACAATGTTGGTGGGAATTCAGAGATGAGGAATATAGACCTGGCAAGGATGGTTCTTAAGATGATGGGCAAGGATGAAGGTATGATAACCCTTATTAAGGACAGACCCGGACACGACTACAGATATGCCCTCGATATTTCAAAGATAACGAGTGAACTTGGCTGGCAACCTGAGACAGATCTTGTAAATGGAATTAAAAAGACGATTCAATGGTATATGAGTAATGAATGGTGGTGGCGTCCACTAAAAAATAGATTAGAAAGAGAAAGCAAGGGGTTCTGGCAGAAATGAAAATTGCTGTTACGGGCTCAAAGGGGATGCTTGCCAGAAGCCTTTTACCTATTCTGAATGAAGAAAATACTGTAATTGCCCTTCCAAAAGAATCCCTGGACATCACTGATAAAGAGGCTGTTTATCGCATTATAAAGGAACTTTCACCTGACATAGTAATCAATTGCGCTGCCTACACAAAGGTCGACAGGGCAGAAGAGGAAAGACAAAAGGCATTACTAATTAACGGTATGGGTGTCCAGAATCTTGCCCTGGTTTGTGCTGAATTGAACATACCACTCTGTCACATAAGTACTGATTATGTATTCGACGGCAGCAAAAACAAGCCTTACACACCCTTTGATAATACAAATCCTATCAACTCCTATGGTGAATCAAAAAAGGCAGGCGAGAAGTATATAGAATGGATTATGAACAAGTTCTACATTATCAGGACAAGCTGGCTATATGGTGAAGGCGGTAATAATTTTGTGAATACAATTTTGAGGCTTGCAAAGGAAAAAGGAGAACTAAGGGTCGTTAATGACCAGATCGGCTCCCCAACCTGGACATATACACTTTCCGAGGCTATAAAGAGGCTAATTATGACAGGTGCTTATGGTATATATCACTTCACAGACGATTCTTCGGGTGGGATAAGCTGGTATGACTTTGCTGTGGAGATATTAAAGATTATGGGCATACAGATCAGGATAGTTCCAATAAAGACAGAAGAACTTTCCCTTCCTGCCAGGAGGCCTCCATATTCAGTCCTTGATACGGAGTTACTTTCTCTTATTGCTGATTACAGGCCTTTATACTGGAAAGACTCTTTAAAGAACTTCCTCAGTTACCATTGAGACCAAACTTCTGGATTCTGTATCTGAATGCATCCCTGCCGAGATTTAGAAGCCTTGCTGCCTTTGTCTGATTTCCGCCGGCCATTTCAAGCGCCTTCTTTAAGAGGGTCTTTTCCACTTCCTCAATATCTATTCCTTCTTCGGGTATGTTTATATTAAATATAGTGCAAGGTTCTGATTTGGGCTTAACCTTATATTCAGACCCCTGGATCATCTCGGCCGGTAAATATTCAGGCGTTATATACTCACCCGTCTCAAGTAGTATGGCCCTCTCGATTACGTTCTTGAGCTCTCTCACATTACCTGGCCAGTTATAAGAAAGGAAAAGTTCTTTCGTATCAGGTGAAAGCCCCTTAATATGCTTTTTAAATTCCCTGTTGAAATGTTCTATAAAATAATGAGTAAGTAAGAAGACATCCTCCCCCCTATCTCTCAGGGGTGGAAGGTATATGGGCATCACCTTTAGCCTCCAGTAAAGGTCCTCTCTAAATGTGCCAGTCTTTATTTTTTCAGGTAGATCTCTATTCGTTGCTGCTATTACCCTGACATCAACAACTATCTCAGTAGTACCACCGAGTCTTCTGAAGGTTTTATTTTCTATTACCTTCAGAAGCTTTGCCTGCAATTCATAATTCATATCGCCAATCTCGTCAAGAAAGATCGTTCCACCATTGGCTATCTCGAAGAGACCTTTCTTGGGAGTGGACGCACCTGTAAAGGCTCCTCTCTCATATCCAAAGAGTTCAGACTCTATGAGGTTTTCTGGAAGGGCAGCACAATTTACATCAATAAAAGACTTGTTCGCCCTGTTACTGTTATTATGAATTACCCTTGCAATAAAATCCTTTCCTGTCCCTGATTCACCCTCAAGTAGAATTGTGGTGGTATTACTGAGGGCAACCTTTCTTATTACCCTTCTGACCTCCTGCATCTTTGGTGAATTGCCCATGATTTGCTCAAATGTATAGTTTCCTGATAATGCCTTATATCGGGAAACCTCCCTGCGCAAAAAGGCATTCTCCATAGCCTTTTCTATAACTATGTTCAACTTCTCTATCTCAAAAGGCTTTTCAATGAAGTCATAGGCACCAAGCTTCATTGCCTCAACAGCGGTTTTAATGTTACCAAAGGCAGTGATTATTATGACAGGCACATCCTTATCAATCCCTTTTATAGCGCTGAGCACATCTATTCCTGACATATCAGGCAGATTGACATCCAGTAGCACTATATCGGGCAGATTATCACCGAATATCTTTATAGCATCGGCGCCTTTTTCAGCCTCCATAACGGTAAACCCTGATTTTTCCATATTCTCCCGAAGATACCACCTGATAAGTTTTTCGTCATCGATTATTAATACCTTCTCCTTATTCATCCTGTCCTATCCTCTTCCATCTCCTGTGTATCCATAGCCACTCTTCAGGATTCTCCCTTATATAATCTCCTATTAATGAATTCAATTTCCTTGTATTATCGATAAGATAATCACCATTATTTAATGATAACATAACTTCAGGGTAAATTATTATCTCCTGTTCCATTCCAATTCTCCTTATAAAAACAGGCAGGATAGGCGCGCCAGTCTTTTTCGCAATAAGAACGGGCATCTTTGTTGTCCATGCGGGCCGTCCCAAAAAATCAACAACTATCCCTTCCACGGGGAGTACAGCCTGGTCCATAAGTATTCCTACTGAACCATTATTTCTCAAAGTCTTTATTATCTCTTTCAATGCACCCTGCTTGTATATGACCCTGTTGCCATATCTAGACCTGAGTTTTTCTATAAGGTAATTCAGGTAGGGATTATTAATCCTTCTTGCCAAAACATAGATAGGGGTGATCTTCAGTGATGTTGCAAGGGCAAGTAATTCCCAGTTTCCACAGTGTCCTGTTATAAATATAATCCCTTTGCCTTTCTCTTTTGCCTTCCTTATATTCTCCACCCCTGTAAATCTAATACGATCAATTATCCCCTTCCCTATCCCAAAGTAGAGCTTAATTAATTCTACTATTGACAGCCCCAGTGCTTCAAAATTTTTTCTTACAATTGTGTCAGGCTCTCCTTTGATGCCCCCTGGAATAATGGCAAGCTCTACATTCCTGCGCGCTATCTCCCTCCTTTTCCCCCACAGATAATATATTATGCCTCCGAGGAGCCTTCCTGACCTCACAGGCAAAAATAGAAAAGGCATCGCTATCATAAAGATTATCAGTAATTCCGCAATCCACCTGAGCCTCTTCATTTAGTCTCGTTATTTTCGGTCTTTTCCTTTTTTTCCTCCTCGACTTCTTTCTTTTCTCTCAGTGCCTCTGATATCTCGGTAAGTCTCTTCATAACGAGATGATTGACAGTTCCCTCAGAATATGTACCGTCTTCCCGTAATTCGCCCGCAGGCATGCCCATAAGAATTTCAAGCCCTTCCTCAACCCTTTCAATAGGATATATAAAGAATCTTCCTTCTTTAACAGCCTCGATAACATCCTTTTTAAGCATGAGATTTTTTACATTCTTCCTTGGTATTATGACACCATGAGTACCGTCAAGCCCCCTCAGCTTGCAAAGGGCAAAAAATCCCTCAATCTTTTCATTTACTCCACCTATTGGCTGAACAAGTCCATTCTGGTCCATTGAACCTGTAACAGCTATGGTCTGTTTTAGTGGCACACCTGAGATACTACTTATAAGTGCGTAGAACTCGGCACAGGTTGCACTATCTCCTTCAACCATGTCATAGAGTTGTTCGAAGGTTATAGATGCAGAGAGGCTTATAGGTTTTTTAATGGCATACTTACTACCAAGATAGTTAGTCAGGATAAGAATAGCCTTTTCATGAATCCTTCCGCTCATCTTTGTCTCACGCTCAATATTAACCACCCCTGCCTTGCCAGCATAGGTTCGGGCTGTTATCCTCGATGGTTTTCCAAAGCTGTAATCACCCAGGTCAATAACAGCAAGACCGTTAATCTGTCCGATCTTCTCTCCAGATGTATCGACTATAAGCGTGCCCTCGGCCATTAATTCCTGAAGCCTTTCTTCAATCCTGTTTGACCTGTATATCTTTTCATTCAATGCCCTTTCAACATGTTCGGCCGTTACAATCTTCTTATTCGCCTTCTTTGCCCAATATGTTGACTCCCTGACCAGATCAGCAATCTCGCTGAATTTTGAAGATAACTTATCCTGATGTTCGGCAAGTCTTGAGCCAAATTCAACAATCCTGGCAACGCCCGATTTATCAAAGGGAAGGAGATTCTCTTCCTTGCTGATAGCAGCTATAAATAGGGCATACTTTTTTATATTCTCCTCTGTTCTCGGCATCCTGCTATCAAAATCCGCCTTTACCTTAAAGAGTTCCCTGTATTCCTCATCGAGATTATAAAGGAGATAATAAAGGTAGGGGCTTCCAATCAGTATTACCTTGACATTGAGTGGAATAGCCTCGGGCTTCAGAGTGGTAGTTGATATAAGTCTGTACTGCTCCCAGACATCCTCAATCTTTATCTCTTTGTTCCTTATAGCCCTTTTCAGAGCATCATAGGCAAAGATGTTTCTAAGAAGATCAAGTGCATCAATGACTATATAACCACCATTTGCCCTGTGAAGGGAGCCTGCCTTTATCATCGAGAAATCTGTTACCGCAATACCATACTGAAATTTATGTTCAATCCTACCAAAGAGATTATAGTAAGTCGGATTGCTCTCAAATATGCAGGGTGCACCTTTGCAGTCCCTGTTATTTACAAGAACATTCACAGTGTATCGTGTAAAGGTGGGCTCTGACTTCGGTAATTTCATAAATGGTAATGGTGGAGGTTGCTCCTCCGTGGTTTTGAAGTCATCAAGGTGTTCAAGTATATCTTCCTTTACATTATCAAGATAATTAACAAGCTTAGTATTGTCACTGTATTTTTTTTTCAAGTCCTCAATCAAATGTCCAACAGCAGATAGGGCAGCCTCTCTTTCTAACCTTGACAGGAGTTCCTTTAGAAGTTTTTCACCCTCCCTTACCGCTCGTGCAACATCATCAAGCTTTTCCTGTAGTGCCTTGCCTATCTCTTCAATCTTTTTCCTGGTATTAAGATCAAGGGACTCAAACTCCTCTTCTGTAAGGGGTTCACCTGTCTTTTTTACTGGCACTATAAGAAGACCACTTACGGTCTTCCGAATAGAAAATCCCTTTGACTGTGCTTCATCTTCAAGGCTCGAGAAAAGATCCCTCTGTTTCTTCTGAAACTCTTCAATTAGCCTGCTCCTCTGTTTTTCATATTCCTTCGATTCAAAGACCTTCGGGATCTCCACTCTCAGTGTCTTTATAAGTTCATCCATATCTTTTTGAAAAACTGCTGCCATACCTGCCTGAAGGGATATAGCAAGGGGTGTGTCCGGGTCTTTAAAATTATATACATAACACCAGTCAGATGGCACTGGCATCTTAAGGGACTGTTTCTCAAGAACAGTCTTAATCGTTGACATCCTGCCAGTTCCATTTTCGCCAAGAAGGAAGATATTGAATCCGGAGCTATCCAGATTCAGCCCAAAATCAATAGCACTGAGAGCCCTTTCCTGACCTATCGTCCCTTCAAGAGTTGGAAGTTCTTCAGTTGTTTCAAAGGTAAACAATCTCTCATCACAACACCTGAAAAGTTCATCATGACTTAAAGTATTGGTCATACTCACCTCCAAATATAAGTCAACGATAGCCTATCTTGCCCGTGGATGATATTCATTATAAACCTTTCTGAGCCTGTCTGTAGTGACCTTTGTATAAATCTGAGTGGTTGATATATCGGAATGCCCCAGCATCTTCTGAACAGACCTCAGATCTGCACCACCTTCAAGAAGATGGGTAGCAAAACTATGCCTCAGCGTATGGGGCGACAGATCAACCCCTATCTGTCTGCCATAAACCTTGAGGGCCTGCCAGAATCTCTGCCTTGTCATTGTCTTCCCTCTCGACGTGGTAAATAAAAAATCAGAAATTCTTTTTCCCATAAGCTGGTTCCTGTAATAGTTCATATATTGTTTTATCCTCTCAATTGTCCTTCTGCTTACAGGCACTATCCTCTCCTTTGCACCCTTCCCTATCACCCTTATATAACCACCTTCCAGATTAATATCCTGAAGTCTTAGATTAATCAATTCACTCACCCTTAGCCCCGATGAATAAAGGAGTTCCACCATGACAGAGTTTCTGAAAGCCATGGCAACAGATTTTCCTCCCTTTTTATTAAGTACATCTGTAACCTCTATAACCTTTTTGACATCTTCCAGACTGAGGGCCTTTGGAATCCTGTTCCATCTTTTTGGTGTTTGTAGATTTTCTGAGGGGTCTTCATCTGAAATCTTCTGAAGAAGAAGGTATTTAGAGAGTCCTCTGATGGATGATATAACCCTGCATATACTTGAGATAGAATGGTCTTCTCTCAAGCGGTCAATGAAACCGGTGATATCTTTTTTACTGAAACTTTTTAGATCTTTTGATTTAGTTGAGAGAAAATCGCCAAATGCCTTCAGATCTCTCTGATAGGATAAAATTGTATTCCTCGAAAGTCCCTTCTCCACAGCAAGATAATTCAGGAAATCCTTAAGAATCTCCATTGATAAACTCCTTTATTCCTGTGGATTCCTTAAGCATTGTATAAAAACGTTCTGCAATCCTGAATAGATTAACCGTATCCTCTCTATTGTAAGTAATCAGCAGTTCAAGGGCCTCTCTGCTACCTTTTTTTGCAAACTCCCATAACCTAACAGCGTCATATCCATCCATCCCGTAAACCGAGGGATCCCTCACAATGCCGATTTCGGTCTCTAACCTTTTGAGTCCCCCTTTAAAACCAAGCTTTCTCGCTGCAAAGCAGAGATCAAAATGCGGTATCTCAAACCTTACATCAGGAAACATCCTTTGAAGAAAGGGTATATCAAAGGATGTTCCGTAATATGTTATAAGATATTTATATCCTGAAAGTTCCCTGGTAAGATTTTCTGCTGTAAGATTCTCGCCAGCCAGAAGATAACGCCAGTCATAACCATCATATAGCCCCACGAGCGTTGCATATCCACCCCTATCAGGAAGGAATCCATTGGTTTCGATATCGAGACAGACTGCCTCACCTTTAAATACATCATAAAGCCGCCAGTGCTCTCTCCTCTTAACAGTCTTAGCAAAATATTTTGAATTCCTGCCTTCCAGTTCTATGATAGCAGAGTTTAGCAGAGAATCAAATACAACCTTTCTCTCAGGACTTATGAATTCGATTGCTGGCTTCTCTATAAAATCCATCCATGTGAGAATACCCTGTCCCCAGAGCCTTCTCTCAAGCCTTTCTCCAATGCCATTAAGTATGCAGAAGGTGTTTTTAATCATTGTCTTATTATACTACAGGCATGTGCATATAGGCTATAATACTTGTAAGTGCAAGGCAGGTTCGGTCAACTTTTATGATTTCTCTCAAATGATATTTATTATGATATACTTTATGAATTTATTCAGAGATTTAACCGTTTTAAAACGGCAGATATCGGTCTTTAAATGAAGGAACTCATTGTCATTGGTGGTGGACTTTCTGGTGCAGAGGCAGCCTATCAGGCCGCCGAGATGGGCGTCAATGTGCTCCTCTATGAGATGAGACCAGATCACCTGACAGAGGCCCATAAGACAGGTCTTCTTGGAGAACTTGTTTGCTCAAATTCTCTCGGTTCCTCTGATATGATGAATGCGTCAGGTCTCTTGAAAGAGGAGTTAATAAGGGCGGGGTCCCTTATAATGAAGGCTGCAGAGGTATCAAAGGTCCCTGCTGGAAAGGCCCTTGCTGTTGACAGGATGCTCTTTGCTGAGTTTATAACTGAGAAGATTTATAAACACCCCAATATAAAGGTCGTCAGGGATGAGGTTAAGGATATACCATCATCAATCGCAATAATAGCCACTGGCCCTCTCACCTCTTCTTCCATGGCATCAAGTCTTGCCAAACTAACCGGAAATAGTTACCTTTATTTTTATGATGCCATATCTCCAATAATCGATGCTGATAGTATAGATTTTGAGAAGGTCTTTTTAGGCTCACGATACGGCAAAGGCGGCGATGACTATATTAACTGCCCCATGAACAAAAACGAGTATTATGCCTTCATTGAAGAACTCATCAAGGCTGATAGGGTTACAGCCAGAGAATTTGAAGATGAAAGGGTCTTCGAGGGTTGTATGCCCATTGAGGTCATGGCATTACGGGGAAGAGATACCATTCGTTTTGGACCTATGAAGCCTGTTGGTTTGCCTGATCCGAGAAATGGTAAAGAACCATATGCTGTAGTTCAACTTAGGCCAGAGAATATAGAAAGAACGGCCCTTAACATGGTTGGCTTTCAGACTCGTCTTAAGTGGCCAGAACAGAAGAGGGTCTTCCGAATGATACCAGGGCTGGAAAAAGCAGAATTTTTACGATACGGCAGCATCCACAGAAATACATTCATAAACTCACCGGCACTGCTTAACACAGATCTCTCCCTTAAGGTCAGAGATTATATTTATATAGCAGGTCAGTTAACAGGCGTTGAGGGCTATCTCGAATCAACAGCTATGGGACTCATTGCAGGGATTAATGCATCAAGGGAGATCAGGGGTAAAGGGATTGTTAACGTACCCATTGAGACCGCCCATGGTTCGCTTATCAGGCATATTACTACCCCTGTCAGTAATTTTCAGCCAAGCAATATAAATTTTGGACTTTTCCCGGCTGTTAATGGGCCAACCAGGAAAGAACAGAAAAGGCTCATGATTGTGGAAAGGGCATTGAAGAGATGGGAAGAGTATTTAAGAGAGGTTAAACATGAGGGAGTACATAGATAGATTCATAAGATACCTTGAAGTTGAGAAGGGGCTTTCACAACATACATTAAGGGCCTATAAAAAAGACCTTGAGATATTTGCTGAATTTGTCAGCTCATCGCCTGAACAGATAGAACCTCTCGATGTGCGAGGATTTATAGCAGAACAAATCAAATCAGGCCTTAGCAAGACTTCTGCTGGAAGAAGACTTGCCGCAGTAAGATCTTTCTTCCGTTACCTCCATAGAGAGGGATACATAAAGAATAATCCTGCAAAAGTAGTCAACTCGCCGAAAAGACCCAAAACGCTTCCTAAGTTTTTGACAGTTGATGATGTCTTCAATCTTGTGGAGAGTCCAGATGGTATAGGTTTTATGGTTGCGAGGGATAGGGCTATCCTGGAACTCCTTTACTCAAGCGGTATAAGGGTCGGTGAGTTAAGTGGCCTTGAAATGGGAGATATAGACTTAAGAGATGGCCTTATTAAGGTAAAGGGTAAGGGCCGGAAGGAAAGGATTGTACCAATAGGGTCAAAGGCGATAGAGGCGATACGAACATATCTCGTTGAAAGAATGTTAATGAAAAAAAAGGATAAGGCACTTTTTCTAAACCGAAGTGGTTCAAGGCTCACTGAACGGAGCATCCAACGCATAGTGGTGAAGTACGCCCGCAAGGTATTAATGGATGGTAGAATCGGACCTCATACACTAAGGCACACCTTCGCAACCCACCTCCTTCAAGCTGGCGCAGACCTCAGAACAATCCAGGAATTACTCGGTCATTCCTCCCTTTCTACTACCCAGAAGTATACCCATCTCGATATCACCCATCTTCTGGATGTTTATGATAAGGCCCATCCCCTTGCCAGAGAAGAGTGAAAGCTATTTAGATTCTCAGACAAGTCGGCTCAAATCCGCAATGGAGGAAAAGGTTAGCCATATCTCCTTGAGGAGTGAAAGCCTGTTTAACCTAATTTCTTCCCTTCTGTTCATTACGAGGACAGAGTCAAAAAATCGGTCTATTGATTCGCCCATCGTGGAAAATAGTTCCAGTGTAGGCAGAAATTTTTTCTGTTTCATTAGACCCCTCACTAAAGGCTTTATGTTCATGAGATCGCTATACAATGTCTTTTCAGCAGGCTCTGTAAGAAGTTCTTCGTTTATCACCGGCAACTCTTTGTCAGGCAAAATATTTCTAATACGTTTAACAGAAAAAAGAAATTGTCTGTAAACTCCTGTTTCCTTGAACTTCCTTATACTATCAATTCTCATCATCAACTCGGCAAGCGGAATACTTCCTGCAACTGGCATAACAGACTCTATAACATCGTACTCTACCCCCTTTGATTCAAAAAGGGGTAACATCCTCTGTAAAAAGAATCTCATTACCTCCTGAAAAAGTTCGTTCTTTTTTTCCTCGTTTGTTTTGAGGCCCTCTAATGCAAGTCTTGTTATCTCTTCTAGGCTTATCCCATATCCTTTTTCTATCAGGATAGAAATAATGCCGAGGGCCTGCCTTCTCAGTGCAAAAGGGTCCTCAGATCCCGTTGGTGAAAGGTCAAGGGCGAAGAAAGAAACTATATTATCCATCTTGTCACAAAGAGATAGGACCGAGCCTGAATCTGTTTCAGGAAGTCTGTCTCCTGAATGGGCTGGCAAATACTGTTCCATTATTGCATCGGCAACCTCAGGGTCTTCCTTATCATTTAAGGCATAATACCTGCCCATAAGACCCTGGAGTTCAGGGAATTCCCGTACAATACCTGTCAACAGGTCAGTTTTTGATAGCCAGGCAGCCCTCTCGGTCATTGCCCTCTTTTCAGGGAAAAGTCTTTCAGACACAAGAGATATTAATCTAACCAGACGCTCTGTCTTATCGAATAGAGAACCAAGCTTCTCATGAAAGGTAACCCTTTTTAAGTCCTCAATTCTTGAGTATAGGGACCTTTTTAGATCCTCCCCATAGTAAAAAACCGCATCCTCAAATCTTGCCTTAATAACCCTCTCGGCACCTTTTCTTACAATATCAGAGTTTGCCTCCTTTGTATTGCTAATTACGATAAAATAGTTTTTCAATCTACTCTGGCTATCCTCAATACCAAAATATTTCTGATGCCCCTTCATCACAGTGATTAATAGTTCCCTTGGCAGCCTCAGATACTCATCCTGAAATTGACATAGAACAGCCATCGGATATTCAACAAGATTAGTAACAGTCTCGATCAATTCATGATCCTCCACTACCCGACCATCCACTGAAGAGGCAAGCCTTGATAAAGCATCTTTTATTAACTTCCTTCTCTCATCCTGATCGATTATTACATAGTTGTTCTCAAGAAGGTTTACGTACGAATTTATCTCTCTGATAACAAATGAGGCAGGCGAGAGAAACCGATGCCCTCTTGTAATATTTCCACTCCTGATGCCATCAATCTCAAAAGGTATAACCTCATTGTTATATAGGGCGAGTATCCAATGAATAGGTCTTACAAACCTTAGATTACCATTACCCCATCTCATTGATTTTGGAAAATGTAATGAAAGTAATAGTTTCTTAAGCAGATTCGGTAGCAGGGTCTTTGTTTCAGCACCCTTGAGCATTATCTCTGCCACTACATACTCGCCTTTCTCTATCTTTTTTGTTTTGAGTTCTGAGACATCGATACCCTGCGAATTTGCAAATCCTATTGCAGCCTTGGTAGGTCTTCCTTCACTATCATAGGCAGACCTGACAGGAGGTCCTTTTACCTCTCTTACTGCATCTTTTTGAAAGGATGCGAGCCCCTTTACTAAAAGAGCCATCCTTCTTGGTGTTGCAAGGGCCAGGATATCAGAAAATTCTATCTGAGAATTTCTAAATAATTCAGAGGACCTGTCTTTTAATTGCAGTATTGCCTCGGGTATAAACCGTGCGGGGATCTCTTCGGTACCTATCTCAAGTAAAAGATTATACATCTTTTGCCCCTTCTTTCTGTAACAGAGGGAATCCCATCTCTTCTCTCTGCCTGAGATAGGTCTCGGCACAGAGTTTAGCCAAAGATCTTACCCTTGCAATGTAACCTGTTCTTTCGGTAACACTGAAGGCACCCCTTGCATCAAGGAGATTAAAGGTATGAGAACACTTGAGACAGTATTCATAAGAGGGCAGAACAAGACCGAGCCCGCAGAGCCTTCTGGCTTCAGCCTCGTAGGATTCAAATTGCCTTGTAAGTAAATCTATACTGGCAAGTTCAAAGTTAAATCTCGAAAACTCTACCTCTGCCTGATGGTGGATATCACCATAGGTTATGTTATTCCCCCACTCAATATCAAAGACACTCTCAACACCTTGAAGGTACATGGCTAATCTTTCAAGTCCATAGGTGATCTCTACAGAGACAGGCTTAAGGTCAATACCACCGACCTGCTGAAAGTAAGTAAACTGTGTAATCTCCATACCATCAAGCCAGACTTCCCAGCCGAGTCCCCATGCGCCAAGAGTAGGCGATTCCCAGTCATCCTCAACGAATCTAATATCGTGTCTAAGTGGATCAATGCCTATAAAGGACAAACTCTCAAGATAAATATCCTGACTTTCCCGGGGGGAAGGTTTTAGTACAACCTGATATTGATAATAATGCTGTAATCTGTTAGGGTTCTCACCATACCTTCCATCAGTAGGTCTTCTTGAAGGCTCTACATAGGCTACTCTCCAGGGTTCAGGTCCCAGCACTCTGAAAAAAGTGGCTGGATGAAATGTACCTGCCCCGACCTCCATATCATAGGGCTGCAACAGGACACAGCCATTTTTTGACCAGAATTCGTGGAGTTTAAGGATAAGATTCTGGAAGTTCATAGCAAAGAATCTTAATAAATTAACCTCTTTTTTGTCAAATATGGACCTACCTCTCCACCTTCTAACACAGAGAACTAAGGTTGCTATTACCGAACTGACTACCCGAGGGTGAGAAAAGTTGAAAGGCATATGGTTTACAGTGTAAAACTATCCTGATATAGAGATATTCTTAAACCCGACAAAACTGAACAAAGGGAGTTTAGTGTATAATATTTCTAAGAGTACCCTGAAAAAAAATGGACAGGTATTATAAAACTGTAAATACTTAACAAAACTAATGAAGGCTATTTCAGGCTAATTCAACTAATATAATCAATTTTTACAATAGAAGGAGGTTAATAATTGAAGAGTACTCTTTTAAGTAAAAAACCGATGGATATAGTAATAATCTTAATTGATACCCTTAGATTTGACTGTATTGGATACCAGCCAGAGAAAAGACATCTGTATCGATACAATTTGACTGACTTTCTTGAGACTCCTACACTTAATTACCTGGGAGAGAGGGGTGTCTGTTTTACAAATGCCTTTAGTGCTTCCACTGTTACATGTCCTTCTATTTCAACTATTTTTACTGGTCTGTATCCACCTAAACATGGCGTCAGGATTCATGGTGTTAGCAAGCTAAAAGGTGTAACAAATACATTACCCGAGATTCTTAGGAGGCACGGATATATCACCGTTCTTTTCGCAGATAATGGGATTTTATATGACATCCCTGGTATCAGTAATGATTTTGATTATAAAGAATATTCTGCTAATGAAAAAAACCTCATGTCATTATTGTTAAAGATTAAATCAGAACACAAACCCGTGTTTCTTCTCTATCATGTAATGGATGTCCATTCACCATATCTTCATACCGATGAAGTATCGAGAGGTTGCAACGAAGATTTCTATGAGGAAATGAAAGGCCTTTCAAAATCGTTAAATATCGAATTTAGAAAAGAAAAACCATGGGAAATATGGAATGATATTGCAAAACGGATAAACAATGATATCAATTATTTATTTCCACTTTATGTAAAGGGAGTGACTAAATTTGATAAGAATCGCCTGAGGAATTTTATAAACTCCATAGATGAACTTATTAATCTTGATAAAAATCTTTTTTTAATCCTTTCAGATCACGGCGAAGGCAGATGCCTTGAAGAAATCGATACATGTTTTTCCCATGGTGGTTTTTTGCGCGATGAAATTATACGCATCCCTTTAATTATAATCCACCCTGATTATAAACATAAGATAGTTGATAACCTTGTTTCAACTGTTGACATTATGCCAACCATATTGAACTTGACAAATATTACACCAGACCTTGACTATATCCTTGATGGTGATGATTTATTTAATTCACGTTCATATATTTACAGCGAACAATGGATTCATGGCGCTGATGATCCGTTAGAGATAAAAGAGGCCGCAATCTTTCAGAGATGCATACGGACGGAGGATAAAAAATATCTTCTCTACGGGAAACCAGAAGATGCTTATCTAAACCCGGGACATTATCTCCAGCATGGTAATAATGATGAATTTATCAGGCAACTCTCTAAGGATCTTTTCTACATAACAAAATATCCTGAACAGATAATAAAAAGCAACAAAAGGGATTTGGTAGAACTAAACAAATATAGAGAACAGTATATCGAAGCATTAAATAAGAAAGAAAAGACAAGAGAAGAGATATTTTTGAAAATACTCGATATACATAAAATTTACTCAAAGAAATTAGAAGTATATGAATCACGAAATGATTTCTTTGAGGAAAAACCAATCAATCCTTTTGAGGATAAAAACGCAGCATTTGAAAGCAGCATCTATTTGAATAAGATAATTTCTATCAGTAACAATAACCAAATTGCTGGATTAAAAGAAAGTTCCCGAGCGTTTAAGGCTGTAAATATAGATTATCCCGAAAGAGATGATCTCGAAGAAAAAGCAAATAAAAGTATCGAGATAATAAAAGAAAGTGTAATCAGATTCGGGAAAGATAATATAGCTACTACTTTTACAGGCGGAAAAGACTCCACCGTTTTGCTGCACCTTATTCGCAGGGCCTTTAACGGCTCTATCCCTTTCAGGGTATTTAATATTGATACTTCATTTAAATTTAAAGAAATCTATGAGTTCAGGGACAAACTTGTTCAAATATGGAATCTTCATCTAATAGTATTAAAGAATGAAGATGCACTTAAGTCAATGAATAAGCAAACGGACCATGAAACTTGTTGTTATTTACTTAAGACTACCCCTTTAAATAATGCAATAAGTAAATACAATATAAAAGCCTTGATGACAGCAATTAGATGGGATGAACAAGAAGCAAGGAAAGAAGAGGAGTATCTCTCCCGGAGAGTTAATCACATGAGAGTACAGCCAATATTACATTTCACCGAAAAAGACATATGGGAATATATACGAAAGTATAACATTCCTTACTGCTCACTTTATGACAGAGGTTATAGAAGTCTGGGGTGTGAACCATGTACCCGGCCATCTGCTCCTGATGGTCCTGAAAGGAGTGGTAGATCGCAGGATAAAGAGATCATTATGAAGAGATTAAGAGAATTAGGATACTTTTAAAAACATGTCAAGCCGGTTTTATTTACATCGAATATTATCAAAATTGACAATCCATGGTTTATTTTGTTATTCTTAAGTTTTAAGGTCTTTGAAAATGAAGATTCTGATTTTAGATATTCCAGAAGAAGGTCTCGATATTTCACTTGATGAAAGGATCAAGACTGAGTACCCGATCATCCTCACGTCCGTTAAATCGAACCTTCATGTTGACAAAATAGGTGATGAGGTCCTCTTTAAGGGTAATTTATCGACTTCCATAGAATTAAGATGTAGCAGATGTTTGAAAGCTTTTAAAAAGGATATGGATATAGATATTGACGTTGTATATCACTCTGTTTCAGAGTTAAAGGAAGAAACTTATGAGATAAAGGAAGATGAACTGGATACAGGTTTCTACAGGGGCGACGAGCTTGACCTTGATGAGCTTTTGCTGGAACAGTTAATTCTAAATATTCCAATGAAGCCATTGTGCAAAGAATCTTGCAGGGGTATCTGTCCGGGATGTGGCAAAGACTTAAACATAGAGGGTTGCGACTGTGAAAAGACAGCGTTAGACCCTCGATTCGAAAAATTAAAAAAATTATTTAATGATAGAAAGGAGTAGAAAGTGGCTAATCCAACACACAGACACTCAAAATCAAGAAGAGACAAAAGAAGGGCTAACTGGAAAGGCAGTATGCCAAATCTCGTTATTTGTCCAGAATGTAAGGAAGTAAAAGAGTCACACAGGGTGTGTATCCATTGTGGTTCCTATAACGGCAGGAAGGTCTTAGAGATCGTTGAAAAAGAATGAAGATTGCTCTCGATGCAATGGGGGGTGATTTTGGCCCTGCTGTAACAGTTGAGGGTGCTGCTGAGATTCTGAACGAGGATAATGATTTAGAGATTATCCTTGTAGGTGATGAAGAAAAGTTAAAAAAAGAGCTCGCTACTAAGAAATACCCTCCTTCAAGGATCCGCATACAACACACTTCACAGGTTGTTGAGATGGGCGAACATGCCCTGACAGCTATAAGAAAAAAAAAGGATTCGTCCATCAGGAGAGCTGTTGAACTTGTAAAAAATGGAGAGGCCGATGCCATAGTGAGTGCTGGTCATTCTGGCGCGGCAATGGCTGTCTCTGTGTTATTCCTTGGTGTTGCAGAAAAAATAGATAGACCTGCCATTGCTACAATCATGCCAACAATGAAAACCCCCTTTGTTTTAACCGACGCAGGGGCCAATGTTGATTGTACAGCTCAAAATCTTTTGCAATTTGCCCTTATGGGTAATGCCTATTGTAAGACCATGTTCGGCATATCATCGCCAAGGATTGCACTACTGAGTATTGGAGAGGAAGATACAAAGGGAAACATTGTAACAAGAGAGGCCTTCAGACTGATAAAGAATACAAACCTGAATTTTATTGGCAATATAGAAGGGAAAGACATATTCTCAGGAATTGCCGATGTTGTGGTATGCGATGGCTTTATAGGTAACGTTGTTCTCAAGACAAGCGAAGGACTTGCTGATGTTATTATAAAGATGCTGAAAAGAGAGATATCTGAGGTTACAACGGGAAGGCTGGGTTATCTTCTTCTAAAACCTGCTCTGCGGAATTTCAAGAGAAAAACTGATTATGCCGAGTATGGAGGTGCACCGTTACTTGGTATTAACGGGACATGCATTATAAGTCACGGCAGGTCATCAGCCAAGGCAATAAAGAATGCGATAAGAGTTGCTGCTGAATTTTCAAGGAAAAGGGTATATGAGGTTATTAAAGAGGATGTAAAAAAAGCTTTATATCAGGAGGCTTAGTTGTTCAGAGCTAAGATTATAGGTACGGGGTCCTATGCCCCTGAGAGGATTCTTACCAATCATGAGCTCGAAAAGATGGTGGATACATCTGATGAATGGATTACGGAAAGGACAGGTATAAAAGAGCGGAGGATTTCTGCTGAAAACCAGGCAGCATCAGATCTCGCCTATGAGGCATCAAAAAGGGCACTAAAGGCAGCAGGTCTCAAGGCAAAAGACCTGAACCTAATTGTCGTTGCAACGGTGTCAGGAGATATGCCTTTGCCTTCAACAGCCTGTATTTTGCAACACAGGCTTGATGCAAAAGGAGTTGCTGCCTTTGACATAAATGCAGCATGCTCAGGATTTATTTACTCACTTTCCGTTGCCGATTCCTACATAAGGTCAGGCATCTTCAAAAGGATCCTTGTTGTAGGCTCGGAGGTCTTATCTAAGTTTACTGATTGGGAAGACAGGACAACCTGTGTTCTGCTCGGTGATGGTGCTGGTGCTGTCATCCTCGATGCTACAAATGAAGACAGGGGGATAATCTCAACAAGGATACATGCCGATGGCAGCCTCTGGGAACTCCTTCATACCCCAGCCGGAGGGTCAAGAGCACCTGCCTCAAAGGATACCATTAAAAAGAGGATGCATTATATTAAGATGAAGGGGAATGAGACATTTAAGGTTGCGGTAAGAACTCTGGAGGGTCTTGTTGTTGAGACTCTGAAAGAGAATAATATTAAACCATCTCAGTTATCCCTTCTTATACCACATCAGGCAAATCTCAGGATAATACAGGCAACGGCTAATAGATTGGATTTACCAATGGAAAAGGTTATGATAAATCTCGACAGATATGGAAATACCTCTGCTGCATCAATCCCTATTGCCCTTGATGAGGCTGTCAGGACGGGAAGAATAAGAGAAGGAGACTATATACTATTAGAGGCCTTTGGCGGCGGTCTAACCTGGGCATCAGCACTGATTAAGTGGTAAGTATCCATAGCAGAAAGGGGGCCAGTCTTGAAATATCAGTTTTTAACTTGACAGCCCTTTTTCATGGGTGACCCCATAATAGTTATCTTTCTGCTCTAAAGATGCCAGATCCTTGATTTCTATAAAAAAAGGGCACCCAATCTGTGAGTGCCCTTTATCTGCCAGAAATAGATTATACTTAAATCTTATACATTAGTTGCCATCTAAAGAACTTGGCTGCAGAAGCAGTGTCAGAGTAGAATCCTTCCGGAGAGAAGACTTCAAACTGTAACATCCCGTCAAGATTCTTTGTGAATTTATGAGCAAGGATGGCAGTGCCAACATGGCCTCTGTTGTGGCTGTCATTTGTGAAGAGCGGATTCGTACTGGCCGTCTTTTCAGGTGCCCATAAATACTGATAAGAGAGGCTCAGGTTTGTGGCTGCTGTAAAATTCAACTTAACAGCAAACTTCAGTAAGGATAGATTCGTCCAGTATCCTGGAATAGGTCCGCTATCTCTTGATGTTTCTGCCGGTAGATGATAGATATAAACCTCGTTCCAGTAAGGATTTCTGGAAAAGAGGGGATCCCATCCCTCATGATCTGTTGTAGAAGGATCATCCCCTGAAAGGTATATATAGCGGATATCAAATTCAGGTTTCAGGTTCACATTTTCATACTTTCTGCTTATAAAGATGTAACCACCGTTACCTGTCCTGTCTCTTCCACCTGTATATTCACCAAACTGATGGGCAAACTCGCCACCCAGCTTCCATGAGTCGATACTTAACACAGCCCTCGCACCTATAGTATTAAGTTTAAGCTTAGGGGTAGAGCCCATCTCAGCTTCCCTTTTGTAAATATAATAAGGTTCTACTGTAAAGTTCTGCGATAGTTTGTTCCTGCTGTAAATTACGAAGGCCTGCTCATTTGAAGCAGTCAATTGTTTTTTGTCAGGCGGGGTATAGAGGGATGGAAGATATATGTCTTTTCTCGGGTCTGAGATATAAACAAGGTCAATGCTATTTTCGGAATTAATCTTGACCTTTGCCTTAATTGCATTAAAATAAAATGTCCTTGAGCCATCACCGGGCGTACCATCAAGAATAAGAAATCCTTCACCGAATACATCCGGACCAAGGAAGTCTTGCCTTCCAATTCTTAGATCTACAGGCAGGCCAAAGACATTTTTTGCGTCAAAATAAAGATTATCAATAACCAGCTCATCCTCATCGAGTTTGTCATTATTACGCGGCATATTGGGCTTGAAGGGGCCTAAGTGATACTTTGGTTCAGTTGTTAATCTTACATAGAATCCCACATCCTTACTAAAGTCAGCCTTTACCCAGGGGCTTACCCTTAGACGAAAGAAATTCCTGTCAGGCCTTGTGAGCCCGAGGTCAACGACATCATCCCATATCTCCTGCCTGAGACGAAAAGTTGCACCATAGTCGAACTTCGTCTCAGCAAAGGCTACAGAGAGATAGAGAAGCACCGAGAACAAAATAAACATAGACAAAGCAACAAACCTCTTCACCTTAACCTCCTTGAAATTTTTTTAGAAATAATACTTTTTTGTTAAAACATTGTCAAGTCCCCCGCTTTTCCTTATAAATAATCTTTTAAGGATATATGGTCTCTTTACTGCTGAAACATCGTTCCAATTAACCATCCACTGTGGCTGCTAATTCTATCTGTTGAGGGGAAAGTCCTGCCTTTTGAAGAAATTCCATTTCAAAAACAAATGATTCCCCATGTTTTACCCCTTTTGAACCACTATCTGTACCAATCCTTAATCTAATGCCAATCGATGCAGCATAGTTTATCATGCTAAGATAATCCGTGAGCATCTTTTCAACGATTGCATCCCTTCCGCCTGATTCTCTCTCTATAGCAGTAACAAAGGCAAAGACAGTGGGTGTCCACATAACGTTCTGATCCCTCATCAGATCTATGGTCTCAGAGGAAATAAATAAACCATGCTCTATTGATGCCACACCTGCCTCAACAGCATTTCTTACTGACCTATCTGTATTGGCATGGGCGTGAACACTCAATCCTCGTTCACCTGCCTCAGCACAGATAACATACAGTTCTTCCCTGTTGAAACCTCCAGGGGTAACAAGATTCGTCGCTTTTAAAGAGACAATCCCTGAATTAAAGACCTTAATAAAATCAATGCCTTTTAACGACAGTTCCTTAATTGCCTTTTTTATACCATCAAGGTCACTGATTTCCCAACCAAGAAATCTGCCATAGCCATTTTTTTTATATAATCCAATACCACAGGTTTTGACAGTAACAGAATCCTTTAATAGCTCCCTTGCAATGAGACCTGTCATTGCCCTGTCTCCCATATCAAATACCTCGGTTATCCCTTGTTTCAGTAAGGAATCCTTTATATTTAAGATGCCTTTTCTATCAACAGGTTTTCCATTCTGAATAAAATGGATATGACTATCTCTATACATGTCTTATTATACCCCTGGCTACCATTTAAGGTATAATTGGATACCATTAAAAAGTTGCTGTAAAATATCTTAAATGATTTAAAAAGTTTTCACAAAGGGAGGTCTATAATGGATGCATTAGAATGTATAAGGTCAAGAATAAGCATCAGGAGATTTAAACCTGAACCAGTTCCAAAGGATATATTGATAAATGTCATTGAAACAGCGATGAGGAGTCCCTCCTACAAGAACAGCCAGCCCTGGGAAATCGCCATTGTATCAGGTGCTAAAAAGGAGGCTCTAACAGAGTTGCTTCTAAACCTTCTTGAAAAGGGCGTAGTACCTGAGCCCGACCTTCCTGAACCAAAGTCATGGCCTAATGAAATAGAAAGGAGAATCAAGGACCATCTAATAAAGAGAAGTTCCTTTCTCGGCATAGACATTACATCACCAGATGCACAGAAAAAGGCAAAGCGTGCAAACTTTAGGTTCTATGGTGCCCCTCACGGCCTTTTTCTTTATCAGGATAAAAACCTGACAGAATGGTCCATCCTTGATATTGGTATGTTTGCTCAGACATTGATGTTAGCTGCCCATGCCCATGGCCTCGGAACTGTGCCACAGGCATTTCTGACAGATTATGCCTCTGAGGTCAAGAGATTCCTTGGAATACCTGAATCAAAAAAGCTCATTCTCGGTATCTCCATAGGCTACCCTGACCTTGAGGACAGGGCAAACAGTTATAGAAGTGATAGAGTAAGAATAGAGGAAATACTGAAATGGGTTGAGGATTAAGGAGTACCCTGCTTTACATAATGTAAAACCCATAACAGGTTTGACCTTAATCAATGAAGATGATGAGATAAAGGCCTTTTTACTACCTTCTTTCATGCGCCAGTATTTTGTAATTAAAGGAGATGAACTGAACAGGATATGCAGGGGTCATATCCCCTTATAAGAGAGGCAACCAATCTTTTCAGTCGACCCTTTTCAAGGCCTATTTTTCTTTCAATGAGACGTTTAACATCCATCTCAATCATGGCAAGATTCTGGGATGTAGGTGGGATTATCCTGCAGTTTTTTATCCTTCCAGAATCGTCAATCTCGTATTGATGAAAGAGTATCCCCCTCGGTGCCTCGGTAATCCAGGCTGCCTTTCCTGAGAAGGGTTCAATATCCTGAGGTGTCATCTCAACTTTTTCAAGCCCCTTAATCAATCTCTGAGACTCATAAAAGGCATAGGCTATCTCAATAATCCTTGCTATTATTCCCCTGTCCACGCCTGAGATAGGTGGCTCTACACCTTCCTGCCTCATTACATCCCTTATCTCATGGGGCAGCCTGTCGTGATTCAGGTTAAGTCTTGAAATAGGACCAACAAGGTATGGCCCGAACCCGCAATCTCTCTTTATTCCTGAAAAGAGGGCACTTGAATAATCCTTTTGATACTCCTCAATAACATCTAAGAATCCTTCCGTTAGAATATTTATTCCTTTACTGGAGACAACATAACCATAATTCATGGGATATTCATCCTCGGCACTCAGTGCTACATACTCTCTTTCTATATCGTCCTCTTCAAATCTCAATCGGGCAGCCCATCTTATCTCATTGAGGGAATCCTCAAAGGCCTCTTCGAGTAATGGGAGAAGTCTCTTAAGGGCTTCAATATCAACAGGTCTATAAAAACCTCCAACCTTTACATTAACTGGATGGATTGACCTGCCACCAATAATGGTCAATAACTCATTGCCAAGCCTCTTAAAGAAAAGTCCTTTTTTCAGTTTTGGCAGGTATTCCTTTCCTGACCAGGCACTCTCAAGGCCATAAAAATCAGGCCCATGGAGCAAATATACATGGAGGCTATGGCTTGAAATCCATTCAGCACAGTACATTAACCGTCTCAAGTCCCTTATTGGCTTACTTACATTGACGCCAAAGATCTTTTCAATAGCATGAACAGAGCTCATCTGATATGCAACAGGACAGATACCACATATGCGGGCAGTGAAATCTATGGCGTCCTGAAAAGGCCTTCCCCGTAAAAAAGACTCGAAGAATCGTGGCGCCTCAAAGACCCTCATCTCAATATTGACTACCTTCCCGTCCCTGATCTCGATAAATACCCCGCTTTCTCCCTCAACACGGGAGAGGTAATCTATCTTAATGATCTTGCTCAAGCCTTGCCCTCCTGTAGGCATAAGAATTCATCTTATCCAGAAGCATAACGCACTCGGCCTTATTAAAACCAATCTCCGTAAACCTTGCAAGAAGAGACTCTATGTTTGCATCATCCTTCGGTCCAAAACAGCCATAACAGGCCCTGCCAAAGGACATGCATAGGGCCCCACAACCTGCCTTTGTGACAGGTCCTAAACATGGCTCAGCCCCTGAGACAAGCAGACAGGGTATTCCCCTTCTTTTGCACTCCATACAGAGACTGTATCTTGGTATTGTAGGCCTCTTTCCGATAAGATGGGATACGATGACCTCCAAGAGGGCCTCTTTGTTTACGGGACAGCCCCACAGTTCATAATCAACATGGACATGGTCGGACACAGGCGTTGACGTGGAAAGGACATTAATGACATCAGGTGATGGATAGATGTAACCCTTGTAAGATGCTAAACTTGACCAATTCCTTAATGCCTGAAGCCCTCCCGAGGTGGCACAGGCCCCTATTGTTATGAGGGTTCTTGATCTCTCCCTGATCTCGACTATCTCACCCTTCTGTCTCTCCGTCGATATTGAACCCTCAACGAGAGAGATATCAAAAACCCCTTTGAGTGGCTTATCCATTGCCTCCATAAAATAGGAAATATCAATGATATCAATGAAGTCCAGTAACATCTCCTCAAGATTAAGGATAGTCAACTGGCAACCATCGCAGGATGCAAACTTAAAGATACCTATCCTGGGTCTCTTCATAGCTCCTTAATTCCGAGGAAATCTTCAATATCAGTAAATCTGAAGACAGGACCGTCCTTGCAAACGAATCGTGGACCAAACATGCAATGGCCACAGATCCCGACTCCACAGTTCATGTTTCTCTCAAGGGAGAGGGATATCTTCTCCCCCGGCACACCTCTTAAGAGGAACTCTTTGATAACTGCCTGCATCATTGCCTCAGGGCCACAGATAAATACAACGCTATTCAGTGGGTCTAAGTTTAATCTGTCTATGAGGCTTGTTACAAACCCTGTACTGCCCTTCCAGTATTCCTCAGGGTCAGCCTTATCAACAGTCAAAAAAATATCAAAATATTCCCTGTATCTCGGGAATTCATCTCTGAAGATGATGTCCTTTGGAGACTTCGCACCATAGAGAATCTTACCCTTTTTTACGCTCCCCTTCTGCCTCCTCATCATATGCCTGATCACAGACCTGAGGGGTGCTATTCCAAGACCACCACCTATGATTATCAATTCCCTCTCTTCAGCCTCTTCAACAGGCCAGCCCTTTCCAAAAGGACCTCTGATAAACAGGGTGTCGCCATGATTCAGCCTTGCAATAGCGGTCGTGACATCACCAGCAACCCTTATCGTATGGGTTAGATCATGGTCACCGGGAGCAGAACTTATTGATATGGGTGCTTCACCAATCCCTGGTATATAGACCATATTGAACTGACCTGGTTTAAAGGTATAGGTCCTCTGAATATTCTTATCCCTGATTGTCAATGCATAGGTAGATGTATCCCTCGTTTCTTTTTTTATCCATTTAATCCTTGCCTCAAAGGGTATGAATTGGTTTATCATCTATGTTCCAGGGACTCAAGTTCCTCTGTTACATCTATTCCCACAGGACACCAAGTGATACACCTGCCGCAACCAACACATCCTATCTCATTAAACTGGTCTATCCAGTAACCGAATTTATGAGACAGCCAGTGCCTGTATCTTGCCCTCCTCGATGGTCTGAAGTTTCCACCATAAACACGAGCAAAGTTTAGAGAAAAACATGAATCCCAGACCCTTATCCTCCTTCCATTAAGACCATCGGTTGTCCTTCTTAAATTTGATATATCTACACTATCATACGTGGAGTTGCAAAAACAGGTTGGGCATACCTGAGTGCAGTTACCACAGGCAAGACACCTCTCAGCAACCTTTGACCATCTGGAATGTTCCGGGTTTCTATAAAGCCGTTCAGAAAGGTCCTTTGAATTGATGAATTTTTGTATTGAAGTTTTGCAGCCCTCAACAATAGAGTCTTTTTCCAGGAGTTCATGCTCTGACGGCATTTCATAATCAATCCCTGAAAACATAGTCAAGCCTCTTTCCGTTGCCTCTATCAATAAATATCTTTCTATCTCGGTAATTATAATATCGCAACCACTCTTTATCTCAGGACCTGTACCAAGGGATGAACAGAAGCAATTCTCACTCGGGTATAGACAGTTCACACCTATTATAAATACATCGTCTCTGAATACCCCCTGCGTATCATAACCACAAAAGACCTTCTTGAGTATATTTAGGGCATTAATATCGCAGGCCCTCGTACCAAAAAAGGCAAGCAGATTAGACTTATCAGATGTCGATTTTATAACCAGTCCCTTTTTGGTTTGTTTGAAACTGAACATCTCTATTACCGGGGGATGAAGAAATCTCTTGAACGAATCAGGGCCATTGCCGAAGGAAAATATATTTTCATCCCTTTTACCTAACAGTCTGTAATAACCCGGTGCTTGAGAATCCCTGAATCCACATGGTAGATGACAGAAATCAATCTCCCTGAGGACTACCACGTCATCTTCAATAGCAGGACCTATAAGCACAAAAAAATCCTTGATGTTTTTAATTAACAGTCCTAAGGCATTTTTTTCTATTTTTATATATCTATAATTCAAACTCATTCCCCACCTCTGGAATAATCGTTTTAAGGCCGAGCCTTTCCTTTATCATCTCAGAAAAGGCCTCCGATGATTCTCTTTCACCATGATTTATAAATAATGCTGATCCTGTTTTAAAGCAGGAAAGCCACTCAAGCAACTCGAAACTGTCAGCATGGGCTGAAAAACCGCCAAGGGTGTATATACGGGCCTTCACCGCAATGTCTTCCCCGAGGCCCCTGACCATCTTTGCGCCATCCACTATACTCCTGCCAAGTGTCCCTTTTGCCTGAAAACCAACGAATATTACTGAACACTCAGACCTCCACAGATTATGCTTCAGGTGATGCCTTATCTTTCCACCCTCGCACATACCACTACCTGCAATAATTATCGCATGAGAGCGAATTTTATTCAACGCTAAAGCCCGCAGTCAACAAGGACCTTTAAAGGTCCCACTTCGATATAAGAACATGAACCTGTTACAGTCCTGACAGCACCTCAGAAACGTATCCTCATCAGTGTTACATGATAAAATTATCGCAGGTGCAAAATAAATCAACCACAACAGGTACCTTCAGTCCCTTGAAAAGTAAATATGAATCCAGGCGTTACTTCTCTTTGAGTTCAGCTGTACAGTGAGAACAACGTATTGCCTTAATCGGGATTACCGATAGACAGTATGGACATTCCTTTGTTGCTGGCTCTGAAGGAGGCGCAGTCTCCGCCCTCTTGAGTCTGTTAATCGTTTTTACAAGGAGAAATACCGCTAAGGCCACAATCAGAAAGCTTATTATTTGATTAAGAAATAAACCATAATTTAATGTGACAGCACCAGCCTTTTTTGCATCAGCTAATGTCAAATATGGTGAAGGTGTCGCGCCTTCTTTAAGGACAATGAAAAGATTGGAGAAATCCACATTGCCAAGAATAATACCAATAGGTGGCATCAAAACATCATTAACAAGCGAATTAACAATGGCACCAAAGGCAGCACCTATGATAATTCCAACAGCCATATCAACCACATTTCCCCTCATTGCAAATTCTTTAAACTCCTTGAACATATATGCCTCCTTAACTTAGAAAGTAATAACAATAAATATTAGCACAGTAAACTATCTTCGTCAAAAAGGTCAAAATTTCGAGTTCTGTTTAAAAGTACATATTCAGGAGTTAAATTTCAAAACTCAATAAACGATAAAGAATCAATAACCTCAGCCATTAAATTTTTTAAACTATTAAATTAAGGCCTCCTCTCAAAATTTCCTTTTCTTATTTCGTATTAAATAATTGAAGCACTTATGTGTTAATATAAAAAGAGGATTCAGGATTTATCCTTATGAAGAGTGTTATATATAATAAAGGAGGTACAGATGAAAGAGGTTTCGATTAAGGTTGAAGGTATGAGCTGTCAACACTGTGTAATGAGGGTTAAAAAGGCATTAGATGGACTCGATGGGCTAATAAGCTCTGATGTACAGATAGGGCTTGTTAACGCACGCTTTGATGAATCAAAGGTTGATATTGATGCCATTAAGAAGGCTATAACAGACGCTGGTTACAGGGTTGTTGATTAACCCCTGAGAATACCTCCAGTCTTCTCTGTTATATACTGAATAAGTGCTTTATGGACCGTATCAACCTCTTCATCTGTAAGGGTCCTGTCCTTTGCCCTGTATCTTATGGTAAAGGCAAGGCTCTTTTTACCCTCAGGGATATTTGGACCCTTATAATAATCAAAGATAGTCACATCCTCAATAAGTTCTGAGGGGAATCTCCTTATGTCAACTACCAATGATGCAGCCAGGACGGATTCATTCACCACAATAGCAATATCCCTTTCTATATAAGGATACCTTGGAATGGGCGAATACTTCCCTGTCTGGGGTATTAATGGGATCAAACTGTCAAGGTCGATCTCACAGAGGTATATCTCAGGCCTTGCTGCCTTTATGTTGAGTTCATCAACAATTTCAGGTAGTAAAAGGCCAAAGGTTCCGATTCTGACCTCAGAGACAACAATATCTGCTGACTTTCCAGGATGGAAAAATGGTTCAGAGGAACGTACATAAATGAGATTGTCTAACCTGAAACAGCTCAGCATCTGCTCAATAAAACCTTTAAAACGAAAAAACTCAGGTGTATCATCCCTCCAAAGCTCGGGCAAGTTAGGACGGTAATAAATTGCACCCAGATAGTGCTTTTCCACTGGCAATTCCTTCTCAGATGAGGTCAATTTATGAAATACCCTTGCTATCTCGAACAACCGAACATGCCTCGTACCCATAGATATGTTAAATTGCAGATCTCTGATCAGGGATGGTAAAAGTGTTGTTCTTAAATATGATTCTTCAGTCCTTAATGGATTTTTTATCCTGACTACCCTTCTCCTTATATCGTTATCTGGTATCCTGAGCATGTTTAGGTCAGAGATATTCATGAAGCTATAATTTATGCATTCTGTAAAACCCATCTTTGTCATTGTATCTTTTAAATTAGCGATAACACTGTATTGTCCCGATGCCCTTTCAACACTGACAGGAATCTTTGGAACCGTTACGGGTATTTTATCGTATCCATATAATCGAGCAATCTCTTCAATAATATCAATCTCTGATTCCAGGTCGTTCCTGTAAGATGGAGGTAGAACATAAAGGCAGTCCCCCTCGAGGCTCACACTCATGCACAACCTCTTCAGTATATCAACCATCTCATTATCATTGATTTTAGCTCCGATAATCCGCCTGGCCCTTTCTGACCTGACAACGATAGGCTCTCTCTTAAGCAGGACAGGATATTTATCAACCCGCTCTGATATCTCGCCACCAGCCAGCTCTGAGATCAGACATGCTGCCCTGTCAAGGGCCACAGTCAGGGACTCCCTATCAGTTCCCCTTTCAAACCTGTATGAGGACTCTGTCTGTAGTCCGAGGGCCTTTGACGTCCTTCTTATTGAAGATGGTAAAAAATAGGCACTTTCAAGAAAAACATTAACTGTCTTATCTGAGACCTCAGAATACTGGCCTCCCATTATGCCGGCTATTGCCACAGGCTCATCTGAATCCCATATGAGTAGCGAATCATCCAGAGGTTTTCTCTCCACACCATCAATTGTCCTGATGACCTGCCCCTTACCTGCCCTTTCTACCCTGATAGCCTTCCCTTTTATCCTATCCATATCAAAGGCATGAAGGGGATGACCAATCTCAAGAAGTACATAGTTAGTCACATCAACAACATTATTTATAGGCCTCATCCCTGCCCTTTCAAGTCTTCTTCTCATCCATTCTGGAGATTGAGAGATCTTAACACCCTTAATTGCCCTGCCAGCATACCTGAAGCATAAGTCAGGGGCAAGTATTTTGACACTAACATCACAGGCCCTTTGATTATCTTTAACCTTAAATTCAGGCATCTTCAGAGGTAAATTAAGGATGGCAGAGACCTCTCTTGCAATACCAAGAACACTAAGACAATCTGACCTGTTAGGTGTTACATTTACTTCGAATACTGTATCGTCCTCTACCTGCTCAACGCTCTCCACCTCAAGTCCGGCCATGGTAAGTTTAAGATTAAGCTCTTCAGGGCTAATGTCAAAATCCACGAAATCTCTTAACCATTCAAGGGAAAGCCGCATATCAAAACTGCCTCAGAAATCTAATATCATTCTCAAAAAACATTCGTATGTCTTCAATCGAATACTTAAGCATAGTTAACCTTTCAACACCCATACCAAAGGCAAAACCGGAATAGGTTTCAGGGTCGTATCCGACCATCTCAAAGACCTTTGGATTTACCATCCCAGCACCAAGAACCTCAAGCCACCCCGTACCCTTACAAACCCTGCAACCAACACCAGAACAGAGGATACAACCTATATCGATCTCAACACTCGGCTCTGTGAAAGGAAAATAACTGGGCCTGAACCTTACAGGTGTATCCTGCCTAAAGAGTTTATGTATAAAAACCTCAAGTATTCCTTTAAGGTCGCTGAGGGCAATATCTCTATCCACCATTAATCCCTCAACCTGATGAAACATTGGTGTGTGTGAAACATCGGCATCACACCTGTAAACCTTGCCGGGCGCAATAAATTTCAATGGTGGTTTTTTCCTTTCCATAACCCTGACCTGTACAGGCGATGTATGGGTCCTTAACACAACTTCATCGGATATATAAAATGTATCCTGCATATCCCTGGCTGGATGGTCCTTCGGGATATTAAGCGCCTCAAAATTATAGTAGTCAAGCTCCACCTCAGGACCTACCTCTACATCAAAGCCCATAGAAGTGAAGATATTTATTATCTCTCCCATCACCTTTGTTATGGGGTGGAGCCTTCCTGGAGTCTCGTATTTACCTGGTAAGGTTATATCAATATACTCTCGAGCAAGTTTCTCCCTTTGCTCTTTAGCCTTTAAGGTATCCTCCCTCTTTTTAAGCTCCTCTTCAATAAAATGCTTGCACTCATTTATCTGCTGGCCAAATACTGGCCTTTCATCAGGTGATAGATTAGTTAGAGTCTTTAATTGTAATGAAATAATACCTTTTTTCCCCAGGTATTTGATCCTCAGACTATTCAGTTCAGACAAAGAACCTGTTTTTGCGAGCTCCTCGACAAACTCCCTTCTTATATCCTCTATTCCCGCTGTCATGATAAAGAGGTCGTAAACAAGAAGTCTGGTTTAAGAGGCAAGTTGCTTTTTGACAGTATCAGTTATCTCACTGAATGCCTTCGGGTCCGAATAGGCAATATAGGCAAGGGACTTTCTATCAAGCCCTATCTTTGCCTTCTTTATTCCTGCCATAAACTGGCTATAAGTAAGCCCCAGTGCACGCGCCGCCGCATTTATCCTTGCTATCCATAAGGCGCGGAATTCTCTCTTTTTTGCCCGCCTGTCGTCATAGGCATGCCTCAGGGCCTTATCAACAGCCTCTGTAGCAATCCTGTAAAGTTTACTCTTTGCACCGTAATATCCCTTTGCCCTCTCAAGTATTTTTTTACGTCTCCTTCGAGTCTTAAAACCACCCTTTGCTCTCGGCATTTATATAACCTCCTCTACTTGATTATAGTGTGTGTAAAGTTGTTACGTCAGTAATATCCTAACTATAGTGCGTCAGGACTTCATAGACAAACAGTTTATTCTACCGCAAATCAATGCCTTTAAAATCTTCGCGCTTTTTTCTTTATGAGTAAAAAAGCCTTTATATAAGAGAACCGAACTCACATATACGGCAACAGGCTCTTTATGTTCCTGTACTCTGTTTCATCAACGAGGGTTTTCTTTTTCAAGGCCCGCATCCTCTTTGCGGGCTTGCCTGTAAGTATATGTCTCCTGTTTGCCCTGTTCCTGATTATTTTCCCTGTGCCTGTTACTTTAAATCTCTTTGCTGCTCCTCTGTGAGTCTTGAGTTTTGGCATCCATCCTCCTCTTATTAAAACTATTTGCTCGAAGGTGCTATAACCATAGTAATATGATTGCCCTCAAGCGTCGGAACCTGTTCTATATTATATTTCCCTGTTAAAAGTTCAGTCAACTTTTCAAATACCTTCATACCCAGATCAGGCCTCACCCTCTCTCTGCCCCTGAAAAACATCGTAACCTTTGCCTTATTTCCGTTATCAAGGAAACGTCTGATATTCTTTGCCTTGAGTTCAAGATCATGAAGATCAATCTGGGGCCTTAACTTTATTTCCTTAACCTCTATAGTCTTTCTCGTAGTATGTTTCTTGCTGAGCTGGTACTTATATTTTCCAAAGTCCATTATCTTGCATACCGGAGGATCTGCATTTGGAGCCACCTCTACGAGGTCAAGTCCCTTATCCCAAGCCAATCTTAAGGCCTCTTTTACTGGCATTACACCAAGTTGTTTCCCATCGCTGTCAATAAGCCTGACGTTAGCCGCCCTTATCCTTTCGTTAATCTTTATATCCTTGCCAATCTCCTTACCTATATTATCACCTCCTGCTATTAATCTCTTCCTTCAGATGTCTGACAAATTCCTCTTCTGTCAAAGGACCAATACTGTCTCCCTTCAATCTCCTGATAGAAAGTCGACCTTCTGCTATCTCCTTATCACCTATTATAATTGAGTAAGGAACCTTTCTGATAGTGGCCTCTCTAATCTTATGGCCTATTTTTTCATTTTCGGTATTTAACTCCACCCTTATTCCTTCCGCCCTTAATCTTGACGTTACCTCCATGGCATAATCATTATGTCTGTCAGCAATAGTAAGAATCGCTACCTGAACAGGGGAAAGCCATAAAGGAAACGCGCCCCCATAGTGTTCAATAAGGATACCAAAAAACCTCTCAAGAGAACCCATCAGTGCCCTGTGAATCATTATGGGTCTGTGATCCCTTCCATCACTGCCCCTGTAGGTAACATCAAATCTTTCAGGGTTATTGAAGTCCACCTGGATTGTGCTACACTGCCAGGCCCTTTTCAAACAGTCCTTAACTTTTATATCAATCTTGGGACCATAAAATACGCCCTCACCAGGGTCAATACTATATGAAAGCCCCTTTATCTCCAGTGCCCTTTTCAATGCCTCAGTGGCTATTTCCCAATTTTCAAGGGTGCCAACAAACTTTTCTGGTCTTGTAGATAGATATACATCATAATCGTCAAATCCAAAGGTGCGTAATATAAAGAGGGTAAAGTCCAGCACCCTTAATATCTCCTCTTCTATCTGGTCTTCCCTGCAAAAGATATGGGCATCATCCTGCGTAAACCCCCTGACCCTGAGTAAACCGTGGAGGACTCCTGACCTCTCGAACCTATATACAGTTCCAAGCTCAGCATATCTAACAGGCATCTCCCTGTAACTCCTAAGAGAACTTTTATATATCTGGATATGAAAGGGACAGTTCATGGGCTTTAGCTCGTATTCAACACCCTCAACCTCCATAGGGGAATACATGTTTTCCCTGTAAAAATCCCAGTGCCCGCTCTTTTTCCAGAGGTTCAATTTTGCTATATGAGGTGTATATAGAATATTATAACCCGCCTTTAGATGTTCATCTCTCCAGAAATCCTCAATTATCTTTCTGATTATTGCACCTTTTGGATGCCACAGTATTAGACCTGCCCCGACATCGTCATTCATGCTAAACAAATCAAGATCCCTGCCGAGCCTCCTGTGGTCCCTCTTTTTAACCTCCTCAAGAAAATTAAGATATTCCCTGAGATCCTTTTCCTCTGTAAAGGATGTCCCGTAAATTCTCTGCAACATCCTGTTTTTCTCGTCACCCCTCCAGTATGCCCCTGCCACGCTCAAGAGCTTAAAGAACCTGACCATGCCTGTTGAGGGTACGTGGGGCCCACGACAGAGGTCGACAAATCCATCCTCCTCATAGACAGACACTGTATCATCGATTATCTCGTTAAGAATCTCTACCTTATAATGCTCCTCTGCCTTTTCAAATAATTTAATAGCATCTTCCCTTGATAAGGTTTTTCTTTTAAAGGTAGAGTCTTTATCTATGATTTCCCTCATCTTTTTCTCGATTTCTTCAAGGTCTTCCGGTGTAAGTGTCCTTGACAGGTCAAAGTCATAATAAAAACCATCTTCTGTCGCAGGTCCTATTGCAAGCCTTGCCTCAGGGAAAAGCTCCTTTACAGCATGAGCCATTATGTGGGAGGTGCTGTGTCGATATATCTCCTTCCCTTCCTTTGACTCAAAAGTTACCGCCTCAATCTCGGTATCGGGGTCAAGATTATCCATTCTTGCAAGGTCATAAACAACACCACCAACCCTGATAGCGAGGGCTTCCTCTTCCTTCAATCTCTTCTTTGCCTCATCAAGGTCAAGAATAAAGCACCTATCTCTAATTTTAACCTTTATAGACCCCTCCTTAAAAAATGTCAATTATCATACCATAATTTATATATAGTATTTCAAGATTAGCACTGAAAAAAGGGTTCAGGCCATAGCCAAGTAGCTACCAGCCATTTCTATATAGCCTAACGCCCGTTTCTTTTCGACTATGCCCTATCTAAGTCTAACTCCTGTTAAACAGGGGCTTTTTCTATATCACATGGATAAAAATGAAGATCTTGAAATGGCTTCTGGCATGATTCTTTCTAAAACTACATTTAAAATTTTGGCTTGACAAAAGCTTCTTTTCTTGATATTGTTTTTACTAACATAAAAGATTCCTTTATTAGAAAGGGGGGAAATAGATGACAAAGGCAGAACTTATTGAAAAGGTCGCAGCCAGTGCAGGTCTTAGCAAAGCCGATGCTGGTAAGGCCCTCGATTCAACGCTTAATGCAATTAAGGCAGCGCTGAAAAAAGGGCAGAAGGTTACCATTGTTGGCTTCGGTACCTTCTCAGTAGTGAAAAGAAAATCTAGGAAAGGACGCAATCCAAGAACAGGTGCTGTTATAACTATACCGGCATCAAAATCACCAAAGTTCACAGCTGGCAAGGCCTTGAAGGACGCGGTCAGATAATATTTTTATCCACATTCCAGGGGATAGTTCAACTATCCCCCATTTTCATTAAAGGGTTGGGGGCAGGGAAATAATAATGATTTCCCTGGGGGTAAAAACTATCCTAATTTTTATAGGAGGTCATTATGCTCGTTGAATTCAGTATAATTCCACTTGGCGTTGACAGTAGCATAGGGGACCAACTCGCAGAGGTATTAAAAATCGTGGATTCGAGCGGACTTCCCTACAAGGTAAATCCCATGGGTACCGTCGTTGAGGGAGAATGGGAAGAAGTAATGAAACTGATTAAAAAATGTCACAAAACCATGATGAAACTCAGTGACAGGGCAATTACAACAATATCCATTGACGACAGGAAGGGTAGACCAAACAGGATTGAGGAAAAGGTCAAATCCATTGAAAAAAGAATCGGAAAGACCCTCAAAAAATAAGGAGGAGACATGGCCGAGAATATAACACTAAGTGTTATTAAAGCCGATGTGGGGGGATATGTAGGTCATTCCTCTATTCATTCCGATCTTTTAAAGACAGCAGAGGACAGGCTTGCAAATGCCCAGGAAAAAGGGATTATCATTGATTATCATGTGACCCGTTGTGGTGATGACCTTGAACTTATTATGACCCACAGGAAAGGAGTAGAAAACGATCAGATTCACAAACTCGCCTGGGATACCTTTGTAATGTGCACAGATGTGGCAAAAGAACTCAAACTTTATGGTGCTGGTCAGGACCTCCTGCATGACACATTTACAGGCACTGTAAAGGGGATGGGACCTGGTGTTGCCGAGATGGAGTTTGAGGAGCGCAAGAGTGAGCCTGTAATAGTCTTTATGGCTGACAAAACCTCACCAGGTGCCTGGAATCTACCCCTCTTCAGGATATTTGCAGACCCCTTTAATACAGCAGGCCTTGTAATTGACCCGGCCATGCACGAAGGGTTCAGATTTGAGGTGGTCGACGTGTACGAACATAAAAAAATCATCTTTTCAACGCCTGAAGAGATCTATGATTTGCTCATGTTTATTGGGGCGATGAGAAGATTTATGATAAAGAATGTATATAGAAAGGATGGCGTAATTGCAGCAACGGCATCTACACAGAAACTAAGTCTCATAGCAGGTAGATATGTTGGTAAGGACGACCCTGTCCTGATAGTGCGATGTCAGTCAGGCCTTCCTGCTGTAGGTGAAGTCCTCGAACCCTTTGCATTTCCCCACGTTGTTGAGGGGTGGATGAGGGGGTCTCATTATGGACCTTTGATGCCTGTAGCCTTTTATGAGGCAAATCCGTCAAGGTTCGACGGACCTCCGAGGGTTATTGCTGCCGGCTTTCAGATATGCAATGGTCGGCTCATAGGTCCGAGAGACCTTTTTGATGATCCAGCCTTTGATGATGCAAGAAAGAAGGCAAACGATATAGCAAACTACCTGAGACATCATGGTCCCTTTGAACCCCACAGACTGGGCCTTGATGACCTCGAATACACAACAATGCCACAACTTATGAAGAAATTGGAAGGAAGATTCATTCCTGAATGATAAGGATTGAGAGGATCCTTACAGGCATAGACCTTGGTCAGGATACAGAAAGGGTAATTTCCTATGCCTATTTCTTCGGCAGATTGTGGAATGCCTCTATTGACCTTCTTTACGTGATAGATTACCTTGTAACTCCGCCAGCTTACATGTTACCCTATCTTGATGAAGAAAAAAAGGTGGCCTTAAAGACTATGAAGGAATGGCAGCAGAAACTTATAGATCTCGGCGTAGAGACAAAAAGCGAGATAGTAGTTGGAAGGCTTTTTGAGTCCTTTGAATTATCCTTGAAAAATCTACGGACAGACCTGCTGGTCCTGGGCCACAGGCATCACCCTTTGAGAAGGAGCAGTTCTGAGAGACTGATAAAGGGACTGACAATTCCAATGCTTGTTGTGCGTGGAGAAAAAAGCGAAAATGTAAGGATAGGAGAGGTAAATATTAAGAGATTGCTCTGTCCCATTGACTTTTCAGAATACTCGAAGAAGGCCCTGAGCCTTGCAGGTCAACTCTCTGGTCTCTTAAGGGCGAGGCTGCATGTACTTCACGTCCTTCCTGTCCAAAAACTCAAAGAAAAGGGGCAGGAAAAGGCAATTGATGAGATGACAGAAAGGACAAAGAATGATTTAGAAGACCTCACAAAAAAATCTGGTATTACAATAGATCAAGGCCTTATTAGAACAGGAGAGCCTCATCTGGAGATAGCCTCCTATGCCAGAGATGCAGATATAGACCTGATAATTATGGGGGCAAGAGGTTTAGGTCTAATTAAGGGCCTCTTTCTTGGCAGTGTTACAGAGGCGGTTATCAGGTCCTCACCATCTCCGGTCCTGATAATACACTGATATGGCAGACCTGTTTCTGCTCCTCTCTGCTCTCATCGTGATACTCATTGCTGCCGAGGGTTTTACGAATGGCATCGAGAGCCTTGGTAGAAGACTATCACTCTCGCAGGCCGTTGTAGGAAGTATCCTTGCGGCTGTTGGCACTGCCCTGCCAGAGACTATTTTACCCATCGTTGCTATCCTCTTAGGTGGAAGCTCGGCACACAAGATAGGTATCGGGTCAATATTAGGAGCACCCTTCATGCTCGCAACCCTCGCATTTTTCCTCGTGGGCATTACAACTCTTCTTTCCTTCATGGGAAAGAGGAGAAGATTTGACCTCAACATTGAGATAAATTCAATAAGAAGGGATCTTTTATTCTTTATCATATTGTATTCTTTCGCAATATTAATACCTTCCCTTCTACATGACAAGTCTGTAGCCATAGGCGTGACCATTTTTCTGATAGGAGGTTATATATTTTATGCATACAAAACATTTAAGGGTGAGAGCCTTGAAATTGAACATGCCGAGGAAGTATATCTCTGGAAGATATTTAAAAAGGCTGGTATTGTATCATCACCGTCACCGCCGTTAATCATAATTATACTCCAGATCCTCGCCTCTCTCTCAGCAATGATTCAGGGAGCACATGTCTTTGTTAAGAGCCTTGAGACCCTCTCATACCTTGCCGGGCTGGACCCACTTATATTCGCTCTACTTCTTGCGCCTGTAGCAACAGAACTGCCTGAAAAATTCAACAGTGTCACCTGGACATGGAAAGGTCGGGATACCCTTGCCATGGGAAATATAACAGGTGCTATGGTCTTTCAGTCCACATTTCCTGTATCAATCGGTTTATTATTCACTGACTGGAGGCTTACCGACCTTGCCCTGCTATCAGCAATCCTTGCAATCCTATCGTCCCTGCTACTCCTTGCAGAGATATTGATTAAAAAAAGGGTTTCCCCCACTACTGTCCTTATCGGAGGAGGGCTCTATCTAATTTACGCTACGGTATTAATAGTCAGATATGCTTTATAAAAAGTGTTAACTACCTGTCCCCATTTTGTTGTCAGAAAGCCTTGACATTACAAATATGATTGGTGTATAAAAACTGCATGACTATATCAACAATTGATGATTTCTTCTGCATAAACAAAAACTGTTCTGATTATGGAAAAAGGGGACAGGGTAATATCGTTATCTACAATAGATACGGTAACAGTAATAGGAAACTCCTGAAATGCAGGACCTGCAATATAAGATTCTCGGAGAGGAGAAATTCCTTTTTTTTTGGTCTTCATACAGAAGAGACAAAGGTCAGGGATGTGATAGGATATCTTCTAAAAGGAAAGAGCTTCAGAGAGGTAGCATTAATTGAAGGTATTGATAAAGACACGGTATCAAGGATATGGAAAAAATTCATCTCCTATTGCGAGGGATCCATGGAGGGTCTCCTTATAGAGTTTAACATCAGACTTGAAGACCTTATAAAACTCCTTTATGAGAGGGGCGGAGCAACAAGAAAAAATTAAAGGGCAAAGAATATGACCTTTCTTAAAGAGAGGATAAACAAGATATTCGAGGATACACTTAGAAACTCTTATAATAATATTACCTATGAGGGGACATGGTCACCAGCCATTGACTTATATGAAACCGAAACAGAGTTTGTTGCTGAGGCTGAAATACCGGAGTTAAGACAGGATGATATATCTGTAAGGCTCGATTCAAATATACTCACAATCGAAGGAGAGAGAAAGGCAGACAAACATAAAATTGATGGTTATTTCAGGATGGAGCGTCCATATGGCAGATTCAAGAGGTCATTTGTATTGCCTGACACTGTTGATGTCAATATAGTAAAGGCATCGCTTGACAATGGTATCCTGAGGATAATTCTTCCCAAAAAAGAAGTAGAACACCAGAGGCACATAGAAATAGGTGATTAGATATCATATTCTGTTCCAGATATATTTTAGAAGTTAAAGAAAGGGGTTTGATAAGTGAAGAAGATACGAGTAGCCATTGCAGGCATAGGTAATTGTGCGAGTTCTTTGATTCAAGGAGTTGAGTATTACAAGTCGCTTAAAGATAGTGACCCTGACAGAGACCTCGGTCTTATGCATTATGACCTTGGAGGTTACAAACCTTCTGATATAGAATTTGTTGCTGCCTTTGATATTGATAAGAGAAAGGTTGGTAAACCATTACGACAGGCTGTCTTTGCCAGACCAAACTGCACAAAGGTATTCTTTCCTGATCTACCTGATTATCCTGTTAAGGTAGAGATGGGTGAAGTCTTAGACGGGGTTGCTCCTCATATGAAGGACTATCCCGAAGACAGGAGATTTATCACTTCAAACAGAAAGCCTTCAGATGTTGCGCAGGTTCTCAAGAGGTCAGGGGCAGAGATACTGATTAACTATATGCCAGTTGGCTCTGAGAGGGCAACAGCCTTCTATGCAGAGGCCTGTTTGAAGGCAGGGGTTGCCTTTATAAACTGTGTACCTGTATTCATAGCCTCTAATAAACAGTGGGCAAAGAGGTTTGAGGGAGTGAACATTCCCATCATAGGAGATGACATTAAGAGCCAGATCGGTGCTACGATAATTCACAGAATGCTTACAAGGCTTTTTGAAGACCGAGGTGTAAAACTTGATAGAACCTATCAATTAAATGTAGGTGGCAATACAGACTTTCTCAATATGCTTAATCATAGCAGACTCAGGTCAAAAAAGATATCCAAGACCGAGGCTGTGCAGTCCCAGCTCAGTCATCCCCTGAATGGCGAAAACATACACATTGGACCATCCGATTATGTGCCCTGGCTGAATGACAATAAGATATGTTTTCTCAGGATGGAAGGGAGGGGATTCGGGAATATACCAGTGAACATAGAGTTAAGGCTCTCTGTTGAGGACTCTCCAAACAGTGCAGGCGTGGTAATAGATGCTATCAGATGCTGTAAGATTGCCCTTGATAGAAAGATTGGTGGCGTTTTGCTTTCGCCATCAGCGTACTTTATGAAACATCCCTTAAAGCAGTTCCCTGACGAGAAGGCACGGGACATGGTGGAGAGTTTTATCAGGGGCGAAAGGGAAAGGTAACATCGTGAATCTCTCCCTGTTTTTGTAAGATGTTAAGTTCTCAGTTTGGTCATTTCCTGGACAAACCCTTAACACCCATAGTTAAGTCCCTCAAATTAAATCCCAATATACTAACAGTAATGGGCTTCATTATCACTGTCCTGGCAGCATTGACTATTCCATATAATCTTACCCTTGGAGGTATCCTCATCCTTTCAGGCAGTATCTTTGATATGCTTGATGGTATTGCTGCACGCGTGAATGGAAAGGTCACAAGATTTGGTGCATTTCTTGATTCACTCCTTGACAGATACTCTGATGCATTTCTATTTCTATCCATTGCATGGTATCTTGCCTCAAAAGGAGACCATTCAGGGGCCTTTTTAAGCATAGGAAGCATGCTTGGCGCATTCTTTGTGAGTTACGCAAGGGCGAGGGCAGAGGGGCTTGGTATAGATGGCAAGACAGGTCTCATGGAAAGACCAGAAAGGATAATCCTCCTTATTATCGGTACTATTTCAGGATGGCTTATCCCTTTACTCTGGATCATCTTTATATTCACACAGATAACAGTAATACAAAGAGCATATGCGGTCTGGAAGGCAGGTGAATGAATCGGCAAGAAAAGATACCTATGACCTCATCAAAAAGAGGTTGTTCGGGGAACTCTGTTTAATCGCAATTGGACTCGTAAGAATAGCAACAGACAACACAATAAGAAATGAATTTCCAGAGATTGCCATTTCACTTAAGACCTTTGAGGATTCCTTAAAGAATGACGATGCTGAAGATGTAGAGGAGGCCCTATCAGGTCTCTATGTAAGACTTCATAATCTGGGTTCAACTTACACACAAGAGGAACGAGAGGTTATTCAAAAAAAAGGGGGCTATCACTGTTACCCCGGGGGACTCTCTCCCATACTGCTTGCCCGCAACTTTATAAGCAGGGACTCTGTTGTTGTTGACCTTGGCTCAGGCAATGGGCTTCAGGGACTCCTGCTTCAACAAATTTATCCCCATAAAAAAACAATCCAGATAGAGATATCTGGAGAGATGATACGTGTTGGAAGGCTCTATCAGAATGCCCTGGGCATAGAGGACAAAAGAATCGAGTGGGTCAATAAAGATATCCTGAATGCCTCTTACGATGAAGCCGACTTTATTTATATCTACAGACCGGCAAGACCTGTTGAAGGAAAAGACCTTTATAAAAGCATCGCCGGAAGGTTATTGAAAAAAGAAAAGAAAACTACTATATTCAGTGTTGCCGATTGTCTCGCTCCTTTAATTGCCGGTAGTTTCAATATCTGTTATGACGATGGTCACCTGAAGATTTTTGTTAACTACCGATTTTCGTGTCCGTTTAGCGTGTCCGTGAAAAAGATCTGAAATTAAAAAAAATCACGGAGACTACGGACACGGTTCGCGAATTTCCTACCTCCCCACTCCTGACTTTGACTTTTCACTGGTGTAGCCTAACCAAGCTTTCTTCTCATTATATCATTGACCATTTGAGGGTTTGCCTTTCCCTTTGTGGCCTTCATGACCTGCCCTACAAAGAATCCAAAAAGTTTTTCCTCGCCAGCCCTGTATCTTTCTACCTCAGAGGTGTGTTTTGATAATATCTCATCAATTGTATTCTCGATCACGGTCTGATCACTAATCTGGACCAGCCCCCTCTTTTTGACAATGACCTCTGTATCCTCTCCTGTCTTATACATCTCCTCAAAAACGGTCTTCGCTATCTTTCCGCTGATAGTGCCATCCTCTATTAGTTTTAGCATCCTGACAAGTTGTTCAGGCCTTAAAGGGCATTCTTCAATTGACTTATTCTCCTCGTTCAGGAGTCTCATTAACTCCCCCTGCATCCAGTTCGAGACCATCTTTGGCTGTCCGCCGAACCTGACTGCCTCTTCAAACCATTCAGCCATGGCCCTCTCGGATACAAGGAAATCTGCATCATAGTCAGGGAGTTCATATTCCTTAATAAACCTCGCCCTCTTCTCATCAGGCAGTTCAGGTAGAGATGCCCTTATCCGCTCGATGTATTCATTATCCACCATGACAGGAACAAGGTCTGGTTCAGGGAAGTATCTGTAATCATGGGCCTCTTCCTTTGTCCTCATTGAGACGGTCTTGCCTGAATTAGAATCCCAGAGTCTCGTCTCCTGAACAATCCTTCCGCCCTCCTTGAGTACCTTAATCTGCCTTCCTATCTCATACTCAAGGGCCTTCTCAACAAACTTAAAGGAATTGATATTCTTTATCTCTGTCTTAACACCCAGTTCATTACTCCCTTTTGGTCTTATCGAGACATTGGCATCGCATCGAAGGGAACCCTGCTCCATATTGCCATCACAGACACCGAGATAACGGAGGATTGTCCTGAGTTTCCTCATGTATTCAGAGGCCTCCTTTGGTGTCCTTATATCAGGCTCTGAAACTATTTCCATTAATGGAACCCCTGTCCTGTTAAGGTCAATTAGGCTCGTATTGCCTCCTTCATGAATGCTCTTACCAGCATCCTCCTCCATATGTATCCTCATTATCCATATCTTCCTTGTCTCGCCATCAACAAAAATCTCAATAAAGCCATGCTCACATATGGGGAGTTCATACTGGCTTATCTGATAGTTTTTCGGGAGGTCAGGGTAAAAGTAATTCTTTCTCGCAAACCTGCTATACGGGGCGATCTGACAATTCATGGCAAGGCCTGTTTTAACTACAAACTCGAGGGCCTTTTTGTTCATCACCGGCAAAACACCTGGCATCCCTATGCAAACAGGACATGTCTGTGTATTTGGCGCGGAACCAAACCGCGTAGAGCAACTACAGAACATCTTTGATTCTGTGAGCATCTGGGCATGGACCTCGAGCCCGATTACAGCCTCATATTCTATAACCATCTGTCCCCCAATACTCAGTATTCATTATACTTCTTTGCCTTTCCCTTAACAATTTCTGTCGGGTATTTTGCCTCGTTTATTCTGATCTTTTCCCTTGCTGCCTCAAGCGGGTCTATACCGAATTTATCGGCCAGTTTCGTCAGATATATCATCACATCGCCTATCTCTTCCTTCAACATCCTGGTCTTTTCAGCATCAAGGGAGAAACTCTCTTCTTCCTTAAGCCACTGAAACAACTCTACAATCTCAGCCACCTCGACACTCAATGCCATTGCCAGGTTTTTGGGAGAGTGAAACTTTTCCCAGTCTCTTTCCCTTGCAAACTCTCTGAGTCTTTGAATGAGGTCATTCATAGCTATTTACATGCTACAGGCCCTATTGCCTGATGCCTGTTAAACATGGGGCCTTCTTCTGTGCCACTCTGTTGCCTGTTCATAGGCATATGCCACCTTCAAAACTGACTCCTCATCAAAGTGTCTGCCAATGATCTGTAACCCCACAGGTAGATTATCTCCTGTGAAACCGCATGGAATAGATATGGCCGGTACCCCTGCAAGGTTTGCCGATATGGTGAAGATGTCACTCAGATACATCTGTAAGGGATCAGAGACCTTCTCCCCTATCTTAAATGCTGGTGTAGGCGTTGTTGGTGTTACTATAACATCCACTGATTTAAAGGCCTCGTCAAAATCACCCTTTATAAGGGTCCTTACCTGCTGTGCCTTTTTGTAATATGCCTCGTAATAACCTGATGAAAGGGCGTAGGTTCCAAGGAGTATCCGCCTCTTCACCTCAGGGCCAAACCCCTTTGCCCTTGTGTTCATGTACATTTCGAGAAGGTCCTTGCCTGATGCCCTGAACCCATACTTTACCCCATCATAACGGGCAAGGTTTGATGATGCCTCTGATGTGGCAAGGACATAGTATGTTGCAACAGCATACTCTGTATGAGGAAGTGATAACTCAACAGGGATAGCACCGATGGATTCAATCGTCCTTATAGCCTTCTTAACAGCATTTTCAACCTCTTTATCCATCCCCTCGATAAAGTATTCCTCTGGTATACCCACCTTCATACCTTTTATCTCCATGCCAAGTGAAGCTGTAAAATCAGGCACAGTGAGAGGCGCTGACGTGGAGTCCTTCCGGTCATGGCCTGCGATGATATTCATAAGGATAGCTGCATCCTTTACATTCTTGGTTATGGGTCCGATCTGGTCAAGGGATGAGGCAAAGGCCACAAGCCCATACCTTGATACCCGACCATAGGTTGGCTTCAACCCAACAACGCCACAGAGTGCAGCAGGCTGTCTTATAGAACCTCCTGTATCAGAGCCAAGTGCAGCAATGCACTCATCAGCAGCCACCGCGGCAGCAGAACCGCCACTGCTCCCCCCTGGTATCCTCGTTGTATCCCAGGGATTCCTTGTGACAAAGAAACCAGAATTCTCTGTTGAGGAACCCATGGCAAATTCATCGAGGTTTGTTTTACCAATCAGTATGTATCCTTTTTCCTGAAGCCTTGTTGTTACGGTGCTTTCATAGGGGGGCATAAAATTTTCAAGTATCTTTGACGCACAGGTAGTCTTCACACCTTCAGTGCAGATGTTGTCTTTAATTGCTATAGGAATACCAATGAGAGGGGATTCATCACCACTGTCGAGTCTCTTCTGACACGCCTCTGACACCTCCAGCGCCCTTTCGAGGTTTAATGTCAGATATGCCTTAATAGTCTCTTCTACAGCCTCAATCCTTTCAATAAGAGATTCAATAACGTCCCTGACAGAGACCTCTCCTCTTCTGAAAAGCTCAGCCAATTCATAAATTCCAAGCTTATAAAGTTCGTTACTGCCCATGGGTATTTATAATATCACTGTAAGTGAAAATTTGCAAAGTTGTATAATATTATATATGGAAACAGCAGTCACGATAGATTCGTTAATAAAAAAGGTCATCTCTTATAATTCCGAGGCTGATATTGAGCTTCTAAAGAAGGCCTATATATTTTCAAGAGAGGCCCATTGCTCACATTTCAGGGCTGAAGGTACTCCTTATATAGGACATCCCCTTGCTGTTGCAGACATACTGGCTGATATGAGGATGGATGTGTCATCCATTGCAGCAGGCCTTCTTCACGACACCATTGAGGATACTGAGACCACAATTGATGATATAAAGGAGATGTTTGGTGAAGAAATAGCCTTCCTTGTCAATGCCCTGACAAAGCTGAGCAAGATCGAGTTTAAGACCAGAGAGGAGGCCCAGGCAGAAAACTTCAGGAAGATGCTCCTTGCCATGTCAGAGGACCTGAGGGTAATAATCATAAAATTCGCTGACAGGCTTCATAACATGAGGACACTTCAATATCTACCCGAGAATAAACAGCAAAGAATAGCCACCGAAACCATCGAGATTTATGCACCCCTCGCAAACAGGCTTGGTATAGGATGGTTGAGGATAGAGCTGGAAGACCTGAGCTTTAAGTATCTCATGCCTGAACTTTACGAAGACCTGAGAAAAAAGGTTGCAAAGAGGAAAGAAGAACAGGAAGGTTATCTTCAAGAAGTGTCAAGGCTTGTTGAAGAGAGACTGATTGAAGCTGGTCTTTACGGAAAGGTCTCTGGAAGGGTAAAACACTTTTATGGGATATACCAGAAGATGCAGAGGCAGGGCATACCCTTTGAGCAGGTCCATGATGTGCTTGGTCTGAGGATCATTACAGATACAAAGGCAAACTGCTACACAATAATGGGGCTTATCCATTCCCTCTGGACACCCATACCCGGCCGTTTTAAGGATTATATTGCCATGCCAAAAAGCAATATGTATCAGTCTCTTCATACGACTGTTATAGGACCAAGAGGCGAAAGAATCGAATTTCAGATCAGGACAGAGGAAATGCATAAGGTTGCTGAAGAAGGTATTGCCTCACACTGGAAATATAAGGAAAAAGGGTTTATAGAGGAAAAAGACAGCAAATACATATCCTGGCTAAGGGAATTGATCCAATCACAAAAAGAACTCAAAGACGCAAGGGAATTTCTTGAGGCATTAAAGGGAGAGGTGGTTCCTGACGTTGTTTATGTCTTTACCCCCAGAGGAGAAATAAAGGAACTCCCCGCTGGTTCAACGCCTATTGATTTTGCCTATAGCATTCATACTCAGATCGGTCACAGGTGTATAGGTGCAAAGGTCAATGGAAGGATAGTTCCTCTGAGATACCAGTTAAAAAATGGTGATACCGTAGAGATTATAACCTCTCCCACCCATGGACCGAGCAGGGATTGGCTAAAATATGTTTTAACTGCGCGGGCTAAAAACAGGATCAAACAATGGATAAAGACAGAGGAGAGAAAACAGAGTATCGAACTCGGCACAAGACTCCTCGAAACAGAGATGAAGAAACATAACATCAGACTGACATCTTATAAAAATGATGACCTCAAGGCCCTGGCCAAGTCCTTTAGTATGCAGACCTTTGATGACCTCCTTTTATCTATTGGCTATGGAAAGGTATCGCCCCATCAGGTTATAAACAGGTTAGTACCTGAAAAAACTGTTGAAGAGCAGAAGGAAAAGATTACCAGGCCTCAAAAGGAAATAAAAGGTATCAGCATTAAGGGTATAGACCACATACTCTACCACAAGGCACGGTGTTGTTACCCCGTTCCAGGAGATAATCTTGTTGGCTTTGTAACCAGAGGCAGAGGCGTAACCATACACAGGAGAGACTGTCCAAATATTGAGACTATTGCTGTTGATTCAGAAAGGCTTGTTGAGATAGAATGGAAGCCCGAAAATGACTCAACAACCACTGCAAGGCTCCTTGTAGAGACGGTGGATAGACCTGGCATTATAGCAGCCCTGAGTTCTCTCATATCATCGGCAAATATAAATATAAGCCATTTACATGCCAGCTCAACCTCTGATAAGAGGGCCTATATTACACTCAATCTTGAGGTCAAGGACAGGATGCAACTCTCTGGTCTGATGCAGAAGATTGTCCAGACAGAAGGGGTTCTACGAGTAAAGAGATAATGAAAAAAAACCTTTAATCTGATATAATTCTTCATGTCTAGGGCGAGGGCTCATCTACTCATAAGTGGCAGGGTACAGGGGGTATTCTACAGGGCCTTTACAAGGGAGACGGCCTCTTATCTTGGCCTCTGCGGATGGGTCAGAAATCTACCAGATGGAAGGGTTGAGGCAATCTTTGAGGGCAATAGAGATATGATAGAAGAGGCTATAAATCGCTGCCGCTCGGGTCCACCAGGCGCAAGGGTTGACGAGATAGATATTAACTGGGAGGAATTTAAAGGCGAGTTTAATGATTTCTCGATAAGGTACTATTGATTATGAGAGAAAGGATATTAAAGGCCTTTGAGGAAAGTGCGGCTATTAAGGAAAAGTTTGGCAGGGAAAATATAGAGAAAATCCTTGAAGTATCAAAGATTATCGCAGAGGCCTTTAAAAAAGGCAATAAACTACTCCTCTTCGGAAACGGAGGGAGTGCTACCGATGCATCTCATATTGCAGCTGAATTCGTTAATAGATTTAGATTGGAAAGACCTGGCCTTCCTGCTATATCCCTTAACACTGATATGGCCGTCATAACCTCAATAGCCAATGACTACGATTATACAGAGGTCTTTGCAAGACAGCTTGACTCACTTGCGAAGGATGGAGATATAGTCATTGCAATAAGTACAAGTGGAAACTCTGGTAATGTTCTTAAAGCAATGGATTTAGCAAGGGAAAAGAGGCTTAAGACCATAGCCTTAACTGGCAAAAAAGGTAATAAATTAGCCACTATGGCTGATTATGCCTTTATAGTACCATCAGACAACACCCCAAGGATTCAAGAGACTCATATTACTCTCGGGCATATTCTCTGTCAGGTAGTTGAAGAACTACTCTTTGAAACAGGAAGTGAGATACATCAAAATTCCCTTTTGGCAAGGCCTGAGAAAAGTGAGGTGTGAGCAGTCTATCTGATTATGAAAAATTCTTTACGTATCATTGGCATTGACCCCGGGAGCATTTACTGTGGTTATGGAATAATCGAAACAGTTAAGAACAACTCATTCATTTATATAACATCTGGAAGCATAGGGGTATCTGCTAAAAAAAGACTTGATCATAGACTGAAAGAAATATACGAGGGCCTTCTCGAGATAATAAGGGCATACAAGCCTAATGTTGCTGTGATTGAAAAGGTCTTTTTTGCTAAAAGTGTCAGATCAGCACTGAGTCTTGGCCATGTAAGGGGGATATCTCTTCTGGCAGCGGTAAAAGAGGGGCTTTCTATTTATGAATACAGCCCCTTAGAGGTAAAGAAGGCTGTGGTAGGTTTCGGCAGGGCTGAAAAATCGCAAGTACAATCTATGGTTAGAAATATACTCAAGATAGCAGGACCTCTTACCTGTGATAGTGCAGATGCACTGGCCCTCTCAATATGTCACATAAATACCATTAGATTTCAGGACATGGTCAGGAAGGCACAATGATTGGATCCCTCAGGGGTAAACTCCTTTCAAAGAGACCAGAAAATATTCTAATCGAGACAGCCGGGGTTGGTTATCAGGTTATGGTGCCAATGAACATACTTTCTAAACTTCCAGAAGAGGGGAGAGAGGTCTTCTTACACATCTATACCCATCTGAGAGAAGACTCATTACAGCTTTATGGTTTTCTGTCCGATGAGGAGAAGAGGGTCTTCACAACCCTGTTAGGGATTTCAGGTATAGGACCTAAAATGGCCCTGAATATTCTATCTGGATTCACTGTAAAAGAATTTATGAGAGCCATAGATAACGAAGACGTGGCACTACTCTGCAGGATTCCAGGACTCGGCAAAAAGACTGCTCACAGGCTTATACTCGAATTAAGGGAAAAGCTTGTAACAAAAGAGGTAAAAGACAGGGCCTTTGATGATACCCTTTCAGCACTTGTTAATCTTGGTTACAAAAAATCAGAGGCCATTGATGCCCTTGAAAGGGCATATAGAGATGGTCACCCCACCGTTGAGAGCCTTTTAAAAGAATCTCTGAGATATCTTACAGGAGGAAGGCTTGAGAAAGAATGAAGATGACAATATAAGTCCTGAAAGGAGCGAGGAAGACCTTAACTTTGAGGTCACCATAAGACCCAGGACATTTTCTGAGTTCATAGGACAAGAAAAGATAAAAGAAAACCTGATGGTCTTTATTAAAGCAGCACGCCAGAGAAAGGAACCCCTTGACCATGTACTTTTCTGCGGGCCTCCTGGCCTTGGAAAGACCACGCTGGCAAATATAATAGCCAGTGAGCTATCGGTGAATATAAAAACAACATCAGGACCAGTCCTGGAGAGACCAGGAGACCTTGCTGCGATCCTTACAAATCTTTCCGATATGGATATACTTTTTATTGACGAGGTCCACAGACTTCCAAGGATAGTTGAGGAGGTACTGTACCCTGCCATGGAGGATTATCAACTTGATATTATAATCGGTCAGGGGCCAAACGCAAGGACATTAAAGTTGAATCTTCCCAGGTTCACCCTCATCGGTGCAACCACAAGGACAGGGCTTCTCACCTCTCCTCTGAGGGACAGATTTGGCGTCATCAGCAGGCTAGAGTTCTATGCCCCTGAGGAATTAAAAAGGATAATCATCAGAACAGCCAGCATACTTAATGTAGAGATAAAAGGAGATGCTGCGATGGAAATAGCAAGGAGGTCGAGGGGAACGCCGAGGATAGCAAACAGACTTCTCAGAAGGATAAGGGATTTTGCACAGGTAAAGGGAAATGGTGTTATTGATCTTGATATAGCAAGATACTCCCTTGACGCTCTTGATATAGATGAAAAAGGCCTTGATGAGATGGACAGAAGACTCCTATCCACTATTATTGAGAAATTTAACGGTGGGCCTGTTGGAATTGAGACCATATCAGCAGCATTGAGAGAAGAGAGAGATACAATTGAAGATGTCTGTGAGCCATACCTGCTTCAGGAGGGTTTTATAGAAAGGACGCCGCGGGGAAGGCTTGCCACGAGATTGGCCTATAAGCATCTTGGTCTCAAAGAACCTCAGGGGCTATTCTGAGATAAGGACAATTGCTCTGTCAATGAGCCACTTTCCTCTTTTCCTTCACTTCCTCAAGCCCATCCAGGGCAGAGACCTTTTCAAGTAATGCCTTTGAAAGAACAACCGAAAGCTTGGAATTCACGAGTTGTTCCCTGGCAGTTGCCAGTTGACTCTCTGCTTGAACAAGAGAGACTATATCGGCCTTTCCGACTTTATACTCACCAAAGGCCTGCTCATAATTATACAGGGCCTGTTTAAGTTGTTCCTCGGCTACCTTTACCTTGCTCGTTGCTGTAGAAAGGTCCTCAACGGCCCTGTATATGTTCAGGACAGTCTGTCTTTTAATCTCCTTCAACCGCTCCAGAGTAACATCTCTTTCGCTTTCAAGTGCCTTTAGTCTAAAAAACTTGCCAAGTTCAAAGATATTCCATGTGGCATTCAGGTCTAACCTCTTTTCTTCTGGAAAGGTAAACCTGAAAATTCCTCCCTCTGTCTTAGCGTAGGATGCGCTGACTGATACAAGGGGATAAAAGGGGCTTATACTCTTTGCCCTGTTTTTTTCTGCTATTGCAAGGGCCTTTTCACTCTGTATTATCTCTGGCCCCCTGAGTCCTGATTCAACAAGTTCCTCCCTGTCAAAAACATCTGAAGCCACATCGAGGCTGCCTTCGAGATCATAAATGGTCTTCAATTCCCTTCCAAGGAGTGAATTTAGCTCATTCAGGGACTTATTGAGATCACCTTCAGCCTGAGCAAGGTTAAACCTTGCCTGCTGCAATCTTACAGATGCTTGAAGTACATCTGATAATCTTGCCACACCAAACCTGTGCCTTCCCTCTGCAACCTCATAATCCTTTTCTGCATCTCTTAACTGTACCTTTCTTAGTTCAAGTATCTCTTTCAGGGCAATCACAGTATAAAAGGTTGTCTTTACCTGATATTCGAGGTCTATACGACTCTTCCTGAGTTCTTCCCTATCAATGTCAATATTGAGGTATGCTATATCCCTTTCATTTTTTCTTATACCTCCATCAAAGATCGTATAAGAGAGTTTTACTTCGTAATTTCTAATGTTATAGTCAAGTGCTGTTGAATAGTGCCTGCTCTGCAGAATAGATACATCAAGGGTTGGCAGATAAGGTGAAAGGGTGGCGTTATAAATTGATTCTGTTGCCCTGAGCTTTAATTCTGCTGCCCTGTAAAAGAGAGAGTTCCTTTTTGCCATATTGATTGCCTCTTCAAGAGTAAGTGAGAGTACAGGGGTAGTATAAATAAGGATTAAAATAACAAGTAAAGGCAGAGAGGTAAATCTCCTGTTATATATTCTCATTTTGACCTCCTGTAACAATTAATTAAAGATTCAAGCTCTGTAGATCTTTGGCCTCTTGTTTGACTCCAGCACCTTCTTTCTTAGCCTTACTGAGAGAGGGGTTACCTCAACAAGCTCGTCCTCCCTGATAAACTCTATTGCCTGTTCAAGATTCAATATCCTTGGAGGGATCAAGTGTATAGTATCATCAGCACTTACTGCCCGCATATTTGTCAATTTCTTTTCCTTTGTTACATTTACATCGAGGTCATTATCCCTTGAATTCTCTCCCACAATCATACCCTCATAAACAGGTGTATTCTCCATTATAAAAAGTGTCCCTCTGGGCTGGAGGTGATAAAGGGCATAGGTCGTAGATTTACCAGGCCTATCAGCAACAAGTGCGCCAGTCTGCCTCTTAGACATGGGACCAAGCCATGGCTCGTATCCATCGAAGAGATGATTAAGTAGTCCTGTACCTTTAGTATCAGTTAGGAACTGGGATCTAAATCCTATCAGGCCCCTTGAGGGGATCCTGAATTCAAGCCTGACTCTGCCGTGTCCATTATTCTGCATCTTCTGAAGTCTGCCTTTTCTCATTCCAACTTGCTGAGAAACAACACCAACAAACTCATCCGGCACATCTATTACAAGTAATTCCATGGGCTCATGTAATACACCATTTATATCTTTTGTTACTATTTCAGGCATAGAAACGGACAATTCGTATCCTTCTCGCCTCATCATCTCAATAAGGATGGCAAGCTGTAACTCCCCTCGACCCATAACTTTGAAAGAATCTGAACTGTCAAAGTCTGCCCTTATAGAGACATTATAAAGAAGTTCTTTTTCAAGCCTTTCCCTTAAATTTCTTGATGTTACAAACCTCCCTTCCCTTCCAGCAAAAGGAGAGGTGTTAACTGAAAAGACCATTGATATAGTAGGCTCATCTATCTTTATCCTCGGCAAAGGCTTTGGTCTTTCAAGATCAGTTATAGTATCTCCGATGTTTATGCTATCTATGCCTGCAAGCGCCACTATATCTCCAACGGTAGCCTCTTTTACATCTATCCTTTCAAGACCACTGAATGTATAAATCGATGTCACCTTTGTCTTAACGGCAACACCGTTACCATTAATCCTTGCAACAGCATCTCCTACTTTAACGGTCCCGCAAAATATCCTTCCTATGGCAAGGCGACCTACATAATCATTGTAATCAATATTTGTAACAAGCAATTGTAAGATGCCGTCTCTATCTCCATCGGGCGGGGGGATGGTATGAAGTATAAGTTCAAATAATGGTTGAAGGTCCTTTGAATCATCGTTTAAATCAAGTTTTGCAATCCCTTTCTTTGCATTTGTATAAACGATAGGGAACTCCAATTGTTCCTCTGTTGCGTCAAGGTCAATAAAAAGGTCATAGACCTCATTTAAAACTTCCTGTATGCGTGCATCTGACCTGTCTATCTTGTTTATCACAAGGATTGGCGGAAGCTTCAGGTCCAGGGCCTTTTTTAAGACAAACCTTGTCTGGGGTAATGGCCCCTCAGAGGCATCAACCAGAAGAAGTACGCCATCCACCATTTTTAATGTTCTTTCCACTTCGCCACCAAAGTCAGCATGGCCTGGAGTATCAACTATATTTATCTTTACACCCCTGTATTCGAGGCAGGTATTTTTTGCCATTATAGTAATACCCCTTTCCCGCTCAAGGTCTATATTGTCCATAACCCTTTCATGGACCTGGTGGTTTGTCCTGAACAACCCTGCCTGTTTCAACATTCCATCCACAAGGGTTGTCTTCCCATGATCAACATGAGCAATGATTGCTATATTTCTTAAGTCTTCCCTCTTCATATACACTCCTTTGATTGATTATAAATATAACAACATAAAGATTATTCAAAATTTTATTTAAATGTTTATTTTAAACTATTCGAATCTCTTATATCCAATCACCCTCACAATATCACATATCTAATTGACAGGCCCGCATAAAATCTTATAATTCCTCAGCGAGGCAATTTAATCATTTAATACTCTATACATTCAAATTCAATCCTGTTTAAAAATAAAAAATGTCAATTCAAAGGAAAGATTTTTGAGGCGTATGGGCTATGCAGCCCCATATACAGCACTTCCATCATCTATGAACCTACTTTCAGCATCCTGGATAAAAATCCTCGTAATCCGGGGCAATGATATGTTATAATAAAAAAGGAGGGAAATATACCAGCAGTCTACGGTAACACATCGGGTTTAAAAGGGCAACAGCTTAATGCCCTTGAGAGAATATACCGTAGAAAGATCCCTTATAATAAGCTAATCACGCCTGAACTTGCCAGATATCTTTCAGAACTATCAACCAGTATGGGAAGACAGATAGGTATAATAGCAGACAGATCAGGCCAGATATCCCATGTAATTGTGGGGGACAAAAAAGGTATATTCATACCCGACCTTTCCGATTACCCTCTTGGCAGGAAGGCATTGAGGGGATTGAGGTTTATCCATACCCACCTCAGGAACGAACCTCTCAGCCAGGACGACCTCACAGACCTGTCCATCCTGAGATTTGATATTATTGTTGCTATTGGTATAAAAGACTCAATACCTGATAAGCTATACATCGCCCATCTTATGCCCCAGGGTTCTGACAGGTCTATCGAGGTCTATACTCCTCTTAATATTCATCAACTTGATCTTGATTTCAAATCCTTTATTGAATCCCTTGACGAAGAGATGCAGAGGCAGAGGATATTCCGGTCTGATGATAAACGAGAGAGGGCAATCCTTGTTAGTGTCTCTACAAGACCGAGATATGAGATTGAGGAATCCATGGAAGAATTAAAGGAACTCGCCAGTTCATCAGGGGTTGTAGTCCTGGATACAGCCATACAGAGGCCAAAGGAAATAAATCCTAAATATCTCATGGGTGAAGGAAAGTTAAGAGATTTGATAATTAATGCAATGAACAAGGGTGCAACTATGCTCATCTTTGATCAGGATCTTTCACCCTCGCAGATACGTTCGATAAGCGAGATGACAGAATTAAAGGTGATTGACAGGTGCCAGCTTATCCTTGACATCTTTGCACAGCGTGCCCACAGCAAAGACGGAAAGGTTCAGGTTGAACTTGCTCAATTGAAATACAGATTGCCGAGATTAACAGGAAAGGGAACAGCCATGTCAAGGCTAACAGGTGGCATCGGAGGTAGGGGACCTGGTGAGATGAAGCTAGAGATTGATAGACGCAGGGTCAGGGACAGGATTGCACTACTCGAAAGGGAACTCAAGACCCTTTCAGAGGCAAGGAGACAAAGAAAACAAAAAAGGGTTGAGACAGGTATCCCCATAGTCTCTATTATTGGTTATACAAACGCCGGGAAATCAACACTCCTGAATGCCCTTACAAAAAGCAAAACCTTTGTTGAGGATCGGCTCTTTGCAACACTCGATACAGCAAGCAGGCGATTGAGGTTTCCGAGAGAAAGGGAGATAATCATTACTGACACAGTGGGCTTCATAAGAGACCTCCCGGAAGACCTTTTTGCAGCATTCAGGGCTACCCTTGAGGAACTTGAAGACGCAGACCTTTTGATTCATCTCGTAGATGCCTCAAACCCGAGGTTTGAGCAACATATATCCTCAGTTGAAAAGATACTGACAGACCTCGGTCTAAATGATAAACCTCAGATTCTGGTCTTTAACAAGGTTGACAGGTTAACAGCTGAAGGAAAAGAGGCACTTATCAGGAGATATAATGCTGTGGGAATCTCTGCCCTTAACCCCTTAACCTTCAAGCCCCTCCTCGATGCCATAGAGTCAAGGCTCTGGTCATAAGCCAACCTGCGAGATTATTGGTATGTGAGCGATAATTATAAACGGTCAGGGTAGCAAAAAAGAGAGGGTGATTGTATAATAGATATGATGGAATTTAAGCCTAAATGGATTGCCTGGGAGATAACAAGGAGGTGTAACCTTCGCTGTATTCACTGTCGCTCAGCCTCTGAGATGGAGGTAAGGGGACATCCTGATTTCTCCACAGAGGAGGCCTACAGGGTCATTGAAGATATATCGAGTTATGCAAAACCTGTTATGGTCCTTTCAGGTGGAGAGCCTCTAATAAGACCTGATGTATTTGAGATTGCCCGGTACGGCACAAAGAAGGGCCTAAGAATGTGTCTTGCTACCAATGGGACCCTTGTTAATGATGATATATGCAAGATGATAAAGGATTCAGACATCAAGATCGTCTCATTGAGCCTCGATGGCTCAACAGAAGATGTCCATGACAATTTCAGGGATCAAAGGGACGCATTTGCCGGAACTATAAACGCCGCCAGATTATTTAAAAAACACGGCATCGAGTTCATTATCAACTCGTCCTTCACAAAGAGGAATCAGGAAGAGATACCAAAGGTCTATAAACTCGCCAAAGAATTGGGTGCAACGGCCTGGTACATGTTCATGATAGTACCCACTGGCAGGGGCGAGGAGATCATGAATGAACTAATCTCAAAAGAGGACTATGAAGAGATATTGGAATGGCACTATCAAATGGAAAAGGATGAAAAGGATATGCTCGTAAGACCCACCTGCGCACCTCATTATTACAGGGTAGTCCTTCAAAAATCAAGGGAAGAAAGGGTTAAATTTCAGCGGAGAAGCCTCAAATTCTCAACAGGTGGTGCCAAAGGTTGTATTGCAGGTCAGTTGATCTGTCTCATAGATGTGGATGGAAGTGTCCTTCCTTGCAGTTACTTTCCAAAACCTGCCGGAAATATAAGGGAAAAGTCATTTAAGGAGATATGGGAGGATTCAGAATTATTTAAGGAATTAAGGGACTTTAAGAGATACAGAGGCAGATGCGGTTCCTGTGAATATATAAATGTCTGCGGTGGTTGCAGGGCAAGGGCCTATTCTGTTTATGGTGATTACCTTGAAGAGGAACCCTTTTGCAGTCACATACCAGTGAAGATGAGAAAGACAAAGGTTGCTGAGAGGAGGTAATAGTGAACGACACATTTCTGAAGGCCTGTAAGGGAGAACCTGTTGAGTACACACCTGTCTGGATAATGAGACAGGCAGGACGTTACCTTCCTGAATATCAGGCAATTAGGGCAGAGGTTGATTTTCTGACACTCTGTAAGACCCCCGAGCTTGCGGCAAAGGTAACCATTCAGCCTGTAGAGAGGCTTGGCGTAGATGCAGCCATACTCTTTTCTGACATCCTCATACCTGTTGAGGCAATGGGTATGAATCTCGAATTCAGCGATAAAAAGGGACCAATCCTGAGGGAACCGGTCAGGACAAAGTCTGCCCTTGACAGGCTCATAATACCAGACACAGAGGATAGTATGCCCTTTGTCATAGAGACGATCAGGATATTGCGGAGACAGCTTCGCATTCCCTTAATCGGTTTCTCCGGTGCACCCTTTACTCTTGCCACATATGTAATTGAAGGCGGAAGCACAAAAAGCTTTGTCCATACAAAGAAGATGATGTTTCAGAACTCTGGCCTGTTTAATGAACTGATGGAGAAGCTGACATTAACCGTGATCTCCTATCTTACCTCACAGATAAGGGCAGGCGCGCAGGCCGTGCAGATCTTCGATTCCTGGGTCGGAATACTATCACCTCGGGATTATGATGAATATGTCCTTCCTTACATAAAGAGGGTCATAGGGGAGTTAAAAAAGGAAGGGGTCCCTGTTATCTACTTTGCCAATGAATGTGCAGGTCTGCTTGGCTCAATAAAGAAGACAGGTGCTGATGTTATAGGTATAGACTGGAGGATAGACCTGAAAGAGGCAATAAAACAGCTTGGCAAGAGATATTCTATTCAGGGCAACCTGGACCCGTGCGCCCTTTTCCTCCCGAGGGAAAAGATAGAGGAGAGGGTCAAGGAGATCCTCTGGAAGGGTGAATTTGCAAGGGGGCATATATTCAATCTCGGTCACGGCATACTTCCTGAGACACCCTTTGAGAACGCGATAGCCATGGTTGAGGCTGTACATAAATACAGCATGAGGTAATCTGTGAAGAGAGGCCTTCTTGCTGAGGCTGTAAAGTTATCCTTCATATATTTTATAATTAGTTTTGCCTATATTTACCTTTCAGACAAACTTGTCAAGTTACTAAGAGATCCAGAGTTGGTCACCGCTGCCCAGACTTACAAGGGTACAGCCTTTGTAATGGTTTCTTCTATTGTTATCTTCTACCTTGTCTGGAGGAGAAACAGTCGTTACGAAAGCCTCCTAACAGAACTGGATAAAAAAGTCAGGGAAAGAACAGCAGAACTTGAAGAGGCAAGGATTGTTGCAGAGGCAGCAAACCGGGCAAAATCAGAATTCCTTGCTAATATGTCTCATGAATTAAGAACGCCGTTGAATGCTATTATCGGATTCTCTGAGGCCCTGTCAGAGGGGCTTTATGGTCCATTGAACGATAAACAGAAAGAATATATACAGGATATCGAGAAAAGCGGTATAAGGCTGCTGAATATAATAAACGATATTATAGAGGTAAGCAGGATTGAGGCAGGGGCAGTTTCTCTCGAGCCCACAGAATTCTCCTTAAGAGAGTTGATCCTTTCATCAAAGGCGATATTTCAGGAGAAGGCAAGGAGACATAACATAGAGATGACCTATTCAATTGAGAATGGTCTTGATACCATAAGGGCTGACCAGAGAAAACTCAAGCAGATTCTCGTGAACCTCATCTCAAACAGCATCAAGTTTACGCCTGATGGTGGTAAGGTGATCGTCTCAGCGAGAAACATACTCAACACAGATGGTGATAAGGAGGATGGCTTTATCGAGATAAGCGTGGAGGATACAGGGATAGGCATCGATAGTAAGGATATACCGAAACTCTTCCAGCCCTTCGAGCAACTCGAATCACCCTATCAGAAGAGATACGAAGGAACAGGCCTCGGTCTGTTCCTTATAAAAAGACTGGTTGAGATGACGGGTGGCCGCATCTGGGTTCAGAGCGAGAAGGGAAAGGGGAGCAAATTCACATTTATTATCCCCCAAAAATGTGATATATTTAAACTTGATAGAACAGGGATAGAAATTTCCAACCCTGAACAACAATGAGAAAAGACCATGGTGAAGAAGATACTGGTTGTCGAAGATGATGAATTAAACAGAAAACTCTTTCAGTCTATACTCTTTGAGGCAGGCTATGATGTCTTGGTTGCTGCAGATGGAGATGAGGCCATTGAGATAACAAGAAAGGAAAGGCCTTCCCTTATACTCATGGATATAGTACTGCCAGGAAAGAGTGGCCTTGAGGTATTGAAGATACTCAAGAATGAAGGTTTATTAAGGGACTCAAAGGTCTATGCCCTCACAGCAACATACCTTTCTGATGATGATTCTTCATGTTTTGACGGTATAATCACAAAACCCATCAGGATCTGGGACTTCACAGCGACCATCAAGAAGGCACTGGGAGGCTAAGATTAAAAGGATACTTATTGTAGATGACGATGAGCTCAACCTGAAACTCCTCTCGTCCTTTCTTGAATCAGAGGGTTACGATATTTTAACAGCAACAAATAGCATTGATGCTATTGAAAAGGCAAAAAATTTCAATCCAGACCTGATACTGCTCGATATAATGATGCCCGGCATGGATGGCTATGAAGTATGCCGGCAGTTAAGGATAAAAACAGAGACAGATCGTATCCCGGTTATATTCATAACCGCTCTTGATGACAGGGACTCAAAACTGAAGGGTCTTTCTGTCGGTGCCAATGAGTTTCTCACAAAGCCTGTTGACAGGAGTGAACTCTTTATCCGCGTAAGAAACCTGCTCAAGGTCAAGGAGTACGAGGACTTCCTCAATGACTACAACAGGACCCTTGAGGCAATGGTCCATCAGAGGACCGAACAACTTGAGAGGGCTTACAAAGATTTGGAGTCAGCTCACGAGAATGTAAAAAAAGCTTATCTTGACACCATTTACCGACTGACCCTTGCAGCGGAATACAAGGATGAGGATACAGCGAACCACCTGAGGAGGATCAGCTTTTACAGTCAATTTCTTTCTAAAGAGATAGGGATGTCCTCAGAATTCGCGGAGACTATATTTTATGCCTCACCGATGCATGATATAGGAAAGATCGGTATACCTGATGCCATCCTCTTTAAACCAGGAAGGCTCACCCCTGAGGAATTTGAGATAGCTAAAAAACATACCATTATCGGTGGTTTAATACTTAAGGGATCAGAATCTGAGATACTCAAGATGGCAGAAAGAATAGCCCTTTGTCACCACGAAAGGTGGGATGGTTCGGGCTATCCAATGGGTTTGAAGGAACAGGAGATACCCATTGAAGGAAGGATAGTTAACATAATAGACCAGTACGATGCCCTGAGAAGCAAGAGACCTTATAAGGCTGCCCTGACACATGAAAAGGCAGTGGAGATTATAACCAAAGGTGATGGAAGGACCATGCCCAATCATTTTGATCCTGTAATACTCGAGGCGTTTACAAAGGCCGCAGACAAGTTAAATGAGATATACGAGGCCCATAAGGACTGAGTATATTTATAAAGATTCACAAATTGATATATTATATAAAGTAGAAGGTTGGTTATGCCATCAGACCCTTACTTTATACAGTGGTTAAAAATATACAAATTTGTTGTCAGTTACTGTAATATGTGTTATAGTTATCAATAAAAAATGAAATCTAAATTAGAAGAGAAGATAGAGATATGAACATAGAAATAGAATCTTTTACCTCGCATTTCCTGTCCCTTGCATTCATCCCATTAATTTTAGTTATGCTGGATACAATATATAAACCAACTGATCAGATTCTGGGGTTAAGGCCTCAGAAGAAAGGAGGATCAAATGAGGGAAGAAGAGATTGTAGAAATCCTCAAAAATGAAAACGAGGAGTTCAGAAGGCTTGCCGAGGAACACAGAAATCTCGATAGCCTACTAATGGAAATTGACAAAAAGCCCTACCTCACCCCTGACGAGGAGATCGAGAGAAAGAGACTTCAAAAACTCAAACTCAACAAAAAGGACAGGATGGCGGAGCTTATAAGAGAATATAAGAAATCCCATTCTAATTAAAAATATATTACAAATAAACTAACAGGGGCTGACGGTTTATAAAACAGGGAACAGGAATTAAATTTTTCCATCTCCAATTTCCTTTTGTGAGACCTTCAGCCTCTTAATTTTGATTAACCTGGTGCAAAATATTAACGAAAACATCTCAAGAACGCATATAATGAAAGTGTACTTTTTAATTATCACTCTTTTAAAATTACACATAAAGGAGGATAAATGAAAAAACAGATAAAAATGAGAAGTGGAATTATCAAAAAAGGCCTGGAGAGGGTTCCCCACAGGGCATTGCTTTACGCAACAGGCATACCGAGGACAGAGATGGATAAACCCTTCATTGGAGTAGCAACAAGCTTCACTGACATAATCCCGGGACACATAGGGATGAGGGACCTCGAAAGGTTTATAGAAAAGGGTATCCATACAGGCGGTGGTTATCCCTTTTTCTTTGGTATACCTGGTATATGTGACGGAATAGCCATGGGACATTCAGGCATGCATTATTCCCTGCCATCGAGGGAACTGATAGCAGATATGGTCGAGACCATAGCAGAGGCACACCAGTTCGATGGCCTTGTCCTTCTTACAAACTGCGACAAGATAACACCAGGGATGCTCATGGCAGCAGCAAGGATCAATATACCATCTATAATCGTGACGGCAGGTCCAATGCATTCAGGCCATTTGATGGGTAAGAGGCTTTCCCTCGTAAATGACACCTTTGAGGCCATCGGCAAATATCAAAAGGGACTCATCAGGGATGATGAACTCGAGGCCCTTGAGATGTGTGCCTGTCCGGGTGCAGGTTCATGCCAGGGCATGTACACAGCCAACACAATGGCCTGCGTCACAGAGGCACTCGGGATGAGCCTTCCCAAATGTGCCACAGAACTTGCTATATCTGCCAACAAAAGGAGAATAGCCTTCGAGAGTGGTAGAAGAATTGTTGACCTCGTGAATAAGGGGATTACACCGAGAAAGATCATGACAGGACATGCCTTTAAGAATGCCATAATGGTTGACCTTGCCCTCGGTGGCTCAACCAATACGGTCCTCCATATCCCTGCCATTGCCCATGAGGCTGAGGTCAAGCTCCCACTGGAGGTCTTTGACAGACTTAGCAAACAGACTCCTCATATTGCAAACATGCTTCCTGGAGGGGAACACTTCCTTGAGGACCTCGATTATGCAGGTGGAATTCCTGCAGTGATGAAAAGACTAAGAGACAGGATTCATGATAATATCACCGTCAGCGGGAAAAGGGTCTACGAGATAATTGATAGTGCAACCATCTACGATGAAGAGGTTATCAGGCCTGTTGAGAGGGCATATCATAAAGAAGGAGGCATAGCTATTCTCAGGGGTAACCTGGCACCTGATGGCGCTGTGGTAAAACAAAGCGCCGTTAGCAAGAAGATGATGAAGTTTACAGGGACAGCAAAGGTATTCGACTCAGAAGAAGAAGGTATGAAGGCCATCCTGAATGGGGAGATTAAGGCAAGAGATGTGGTAGTAATAAGGTATGAGGGACCAAAGGGAGGACCTGGTATGAGAGAGATGCTTTCTCCAACGGCAACTATAGCAGGAATGGGGCTCAGTGAATCAGTGGCCCTCATCACAGACGGCAGGTTCTCAGGTGGCACAAGGGGACCATGTATAGGACATATATCCCCTGAGGCTATGGAAGGTGGTCCTATTGCTATAGTTAAGAATGGAGATAAAATAAGAATCGACATCCCTTCAAGGAAGATAGAATTACTTGTGTCCGGGGCCGAGATAGAGAAAAGACTTAATGAATGGAAGGCGCCGAAACCAAAGATAACTAAGGGATATCTCGCAAGATATGCAAAGATGGTAACATCGGCATCAACGGGTGCTGTTATGACCAACAACAAAGGAGACTTAAGATAGACAAATGGAACTCAAATGTGTTAATTGCCATGGACTCCTGACACTCCGATTTGGTTGAAGAAGGGTGTATCTTCGCTGCACGGTGTGCGGAGGAGAGTATAGGATCTCAGATTACCTGGATGAGATAGACGAGGACACATGGAAGATGATAGCAGGCCGCCCCTGTGACAGGGCATGAAGGATGAAGAAGGCATATTACCCTTATCAGACGACCGTCTTGCATTAAGACAAAAAATTCTATATCATTAAAGTATGTTGAGAGAAAAAGTTGAAGAGGTTCTTGAAAAAGTAAGGGCTGGTCTCAGGGCTGAGGGAGGGGATATAGAGCTTATAGATATAAAAGACAACATTGTTTATGTCAGACTTACAGGCTCCTGTGCTACCTGCCCGATGTCACAGCTTACAATGAAGAACTGGGTAGAATCAACCATTAAAAAGGAGTTACCCGAAATAAAGGCTGTTCAAACTCTATGAAATCAGCTTCATCGTCAGGTATTTTACTGCTCTTTTTACTCCTTATATCACCCTTCCCTGTTCATGCAACTGATAAGGCAATTATAAAGGACATACGATTCTGGTCATCACCCGGTCAGACAAGGGTTGTTATAGACCTCTCAAGACCTGTTGAGTACAGGGCGAACCGCCTCTCTCAACCTGACAGGCTTTATTTTGATATCCTTAACGCCTCGATTCCATTAGAAATCAAAAAGAACCTTTCTGTAACAGATGGCATCCTCAAATCAATCAGGGCAGGTCAGTTCAATCCAGAGACTGTCAGGGTTGTCCTTGATCTGGAAAGGATGGAAGGCTACAATGTCTTTCTCTTTGACGATCCGGCAAGGCTTATTATTGATGTAAATGCAAAGAGGTCAGAATCCTTCGTAACAAAGAAAGTCATAGTAATTGACCCTGGCCATGGCGGACATGACCCAGGCGCAATAGGTCCCACAGGGTTGCAGGAGAAGGATGTTGTCCTTGATATTGCCCTCAAGCTGAGAGAGATCCTCTCAAAGGACCCATCCCTCGATATTCATATGACAAGGGACAGAGATATATTCATTCCCCTTGAAGAAAGGACTGCTATAGCAAGGAAAAAGGAGGCAGACCTTTTTATATCGATTCACGCCAATGCAAGCCCTAACAGGGCAGCGAGGGGGGTCGAGACATATTTACTCAACTGGACAAATGATGAGGAGGCAATAAGGGTTGCAGCAAGGGAGAATTACATATCAATGAAACGAATGAAAGAAAGAATGGCCGCGTATAAAAATGAAGTTGAAAGGATACTCAATGACTTAAGCAGGGACTATAAGAGGGAAGAGTCCCTCAAGCTTGCCTATCTTGTCCAGAACGCAATAATATCCGAGATAGGCAAAGAGCATAAGAGGTTGATAAACCTCGGCGTAAAGCAGGCACTTTTTTATGTCCTTGTTGGTGCATCCATGCCTTCAATACTTGCCGAGGTCTTCTTTATTAGCAATTCTGAGGAGGAGAAACTGTTATCAAATGATACTTACAGAAGAAACATAGCAAGCTCTATAGCCCATGGCATAAAGACATACCTCTCATCGCAGACCCCTGTTCAGAGGGTATCTGGTAAGGGATTGAAACCTCAGAGAGGCCCTCAAAACTTTTAGCCCTGATGGCAGAACTGGACATACTTATAAAAAATGCCCTCATCTTTGATGGCTCTGGTAAAGAACCCTTTTATGGTAGCATCGGCATAGGGGGTGATAAAATAGCCATTGTATCTAAAGACCCAGCAGAATCTATATCAGCAAGGGAAATAGTCAATGCAAAGGGTCTAACAGTTTCACCTGGATTTATAGATACCCACTCCCACTCTGAATTTACACTCCTTGCTGATAGCAGGGCAGAGGGAAAGGTCCTTCAAGGGATTACAACAGAGATCAATGGAAACTGCGGCCTATCAGCAGCCCCTCTAAGGAGAGATGCCTATGAACAGAGGGAACCGGACCTCATAGAACTCGGTATTAGTGAAAGATGGTCAACACTGAATGAGTATTTTTCCATCCTTGAAAAAAGAGGTTTAACCATAAACTTTGCTACCCTTGTTGGTCATGGTAATATCAGGGCCTCTGTCATGGGATACGGTGACAGAAAACCAGGCAAAAAAGAGTTTATAGAGATGTTATATCTTCTAGATGAATCTATTGAGGCAGGTGCATTAGGACTTTCCACAGGTCTTATATATCCCCCTGGTGTCTTTTCTGAAACTGATGAGATTATAGAGCTTACAGGCAGTATCAACAAACTCATATATACAACCCATATGAGGAGTGAAGGAGACAGGCTTGAAGAGGCAGTAATGGAGACCTTAGAAATTGGAAAAAAATCAGGCATACCTGTGCATATATCCCACATCAAGACGAGTGGAAAAAGAAACTGGCACAAGATTGATAAAGTAATCAACATGATTGATGAGGCAAGGTCAGAGGGGATTAAAGTTACTGCCGATAGATATCCATATACCGCAGCAGCTACTGATCTTGATGCTGTACTACCGTCCTGGACCTATGAAGGAGGAAGCGATAAGGAACTTGAGCGTTTGAAGGATAAGAAGGTAAGAGAGTTGATAAAGGCAGATATATTATCTCAACATCCTGAAAGGGAATACTGGAAGGGCGTAATTATATCATCCCTTAACAAGGAGGACAGGAAATGGATGGAAGGGAAATCTATCAATGAACTGTCATCCTTAATGAATAAAGACCCTTTTGATGTCCTCTTTGATTTACTTTTCGAAGAAAGGCTCAGGGTGGGTGCGATATTTTTTTCCATGAGCGAGGGAAACCTTTTGAGATTTCTAAGCCTTCCCTATGTAATGATAGGCTCTGACAGTTCCGCCCGTTCCTTTGATGGCATTACGAGACAGGGCAAGCCCCATCCGAGGGGATTCGGAAGTTTTCCCCGGTTTCTGTCAAGATATGGCAACACCATTGGCATGACAGAGGCGATTCACAGGATAACGGCATTGCCAGCCAGAACATTCTCAATTAAGGGAAGAGGAATAATTACTGAGGGTTACTATGCTGATATTGTTATATCTGACACTGAGGGTCTCCTTGACAGAGCAACCTTTGATAATCCTTTTCAGAGACCAGAAGGGATTCATTATGTGATCATAAACGGTAAGATAGCTGTCAGGGATGGCATGTTAACAGGAATAAAAGGCGGGAGGATATTGAGAGGTGGCTATTAGACCTGTAATAGGTATTACAGTGGACATTGATGATAATTATTACAGATTGAGGACTGAATACGCAGATGCCATTGTCAGGGCCGGTGGTGTTCCCCTCATGATTCCCCCACAGAAGCCGTCTTTTCTCTTAGATGTCATTGACGGACTCATCATACCTGGCGGGGATGACCCTGACCCGTCTTACTACCACGAAGAACCACTTTCAACAACAAAGATAGTGCCGAGAAGGAGAAGTGATTTTGAACTCTCCTTAATCGAATCATTCTTAAAAAAAGGAAAACCCATCCTCGGTATCTGTTACGGCATGCAATTAATTAATATTTTTTTTGGAGGGACCCTTTATCAAGATATTGATACCAGGTTATGTAGCCCTATTAACCACAGAGATGAACATAAAATCCTGATCAGGGAAAATCCTGTACTTGCACAGAGGAATACCACAACGGTCAACTCATTCCATCATCAGGCCATTAAAAAGATAGGCAAAGGGCTCGAGGTCATCGCTGAGGCAGAGGATGGTATAATAGAAGGCCTTTATTTTAAGGATTACCCCTTTCTATTATGTGTGCAGTGGCATCCTGAAAGGAGCATCAAAAAGGCCGACATAAAGGAAAAAGTCATTTATAATAACCTCTCAGAAGAGATATTTAAAGCCATGATCAGCAAGGCAGGAGAGAGACATGGCCCTTAACCGCTTCTATCTATTCTCTATCGTTTCACTATTAATACTCCTTGGATACCTGAGCTATCAGATCCTTAAGCCCTTTCTGACACCCATAGCCTGGGCAATCGTCCTGTCCCTTGTCTTTTATCCAGTCTATGCTTCCCTGTTAAGGATTGTAAGATATAAGGCGCTGGCATCTATCATAACATTAATATTAATTATTGCTGTCATCCTCGGCCCTTTCTCATATCTCTCCTTTGTCCTTGTTAATGAATTAAAAGGGGTATCAGATTATGTAGAATCTGGCCAGATAGAAGAGATAAGAAGGCTCCTCGAACATCCAAAGGTAAGGACAATCATCGAAAGGATAATTGCACTACTGAATATCACCGAGGATAGACTTGAGGAGGCTATTGTAAGCGGGATATCCAATATTGGTAAGGGACTCCTGCAAAGGATAGCGGTCCGTGTCAGTGATGTATTCTCCGCTATACTAAACTTTGTTTTCATGTCCTTCTCCATATTCTTTTTCCTTAAAGATGGCACGGAACTATTGAAGAGATTCAAGGATTATATGCCCTTTTCGGAAGAGCAGAAAGACAGGCTCACAACGCAGATGAGGGATATAATAGTGTCAACCATATATGGTGGAGTTATAGTGGCAATCCTTCAGGGCACCATAGGGGGCATCACATACTCCCTTCTCGGGGTGAATGCGCCTGTCCTCTGGGGGATTGCCACAGCAGTGGCATCCTTTATACCTCTCCTCGGTGCCTTTGCCATATGGGGTCCCATCGCAGGCTATCTCTTTATTCAGGGTGCTATCGTTAATGGCATCATCCTTACCATAGTGGGCGTCTTTGGAATCAGTCTCATTGACAATATCTTAAAACCCATCATAATAGGGGAAAGGACGAAGATGCCAGTCCTTGTCATATTCTTCAGTGTCCTTGGCGGTATAAAGCTCTTTGGTCTGATCGGCCTCATCATGGGGCCCTTTGTTATTGCAGTATTTGTCTCTGTACTGGAGATATTCAGACACATCGATGAAGGTAGCATGAATTTATAGAAAGGCATTTCTCTGGTATAATAATAGAGTCGATTCATTCACAAAAAATCAATACTCAGGAGGTTCGGATGCTTAGCAGGAATGAACTGAAGGAACTCTCATCCTTTACAGGCAGGGATGGATACTTTGTCAGTCTATATCTGAATGTTGACCCCTTTTACAACAAAAAGGGCGATTATATCACCCACTTTAAGAATATGATAAAGGATGTATCAGAAAAGACAGACAAAGCCATTTTAAAAAGGATCAAAACAGATTTAGAAAAGATAGAAAACTATGTCCTGGCCAACAAGAGGATGTTCAGAAAGGGGTTGAGCCTCTTGAGCTCTCATGAGAATGACTTCTGGCGAGAGTATCACATCAATGTGCCTTTAAAGAACGTGATAATCATTGACAGAACTCCTTATGTAAAACCCCTAATGGATGTGCTTGACAATTATCAGCACTATGCTGTCCTCCTTGTTGATAAGGAGTCAGCAAGGATATTTGTTATTCACCTCGGTGATATAGTTGAATATGGTGAGGTCCATACTGCTGATATACCGGGTAAACACAAAAAAGGTGGATGGTTCGCCCTATCCCAGAATCATTATGAAAGGCACATTGATTATCATGTTGGTTTGCACCTGAAAGATGTTATAGACAGGTTTGAAGACTTTTTAAAGGGTGAATACATAGGCAGGGTCATCATAGGTGGCTCTGATGAGGCTGTATCGATGGTTAAGGGAATGCTGCCAAAGGACATCTTTGACAGGATAATCAATACCGCCAGGATAGAGATGTTTGCCAAGCTTGATGAGGTTCTGAAAAAGGTCCAGCCCATTGTATATGAGTATGAGAGGCAGAAGGAAAAAGAAGAGGTCATGGAATTAATAAACAGGGCATTGAAGAATAATAATGCTGTCCTTGGTCTTGACAATGTCCTGAATGCCTTGCAGGAACAGAGGGTGATGAAACTATTCGTACTCAAAGATTATAATTCTCAAGGCTTTTCATGCGCTTCCTGTGGCTACCTCTCCTCACAGGAGGTAAATCCCTGTCCCTTCTGTAGCGGAGAGATAAAGGCCGAGAGATTTATAGTTGATTCAGCCTGCGAGAAGGCAATACAGCAGGGTGCCCTTGTTGAGATAGTCACAGAAAACAATGACCTTGCAGGATATGGAAATATCGGGGCATTCCTGAGGTATTAAAACCCGGATTAAATGCCTTTATGTAAAAGACAGGGATTAGAGAGGGGGTCTGTAGCATAACTATTTAAACTTCATCACCTTTGTCTGTCCCTTTTTGATCTTACTGACGAATGGGCTGAGGGGTTATTTCAAAGCTCTGTACTGCCTCACCACCATGACCATCATTAACAGAGACTGTGAAGGGGACTTTATCTCTAAAATCGGCGGGAATGATCCATTTTATGAAACCCTGCTGGTCAATTGTCATTCCCGATGGGGAGGACTTCAGGGAATAAGTCAGAACATCTCCATCAGGGTCAGAGGCCTTCACCTGATAGGTAAATACATTGCCATCAAATTTATAATCCCTGTGGTCCTTGATTATCGGGGGGATGTTTAATACTTCCCGCTTAAGTGTTATCTCTTTGCCATAATCCTTTCCATCAAAGGGTTTGAGCTTAATTAATAATTTATCTCCCCTCTTAAGAGAGGACTTAATCTGCCTTTCTGTGCTTACCAGTTCGCCATTCTTATACCACTCATAAGAGAGAGTCACATCATCTCCATCAGGGTCGTCTGCATCTGCATCGAGATAGAGGGTATCGCCGGGTTTGAATACCTCTGGCATAACCTTCACCTTTGTTATCCGTGGAAGCGAATTACCATCTTTTGATACATGCATCTCTTGAACCTCCTTCTCGCTCAGTCCAAAGCCTCCCGCCTGACTTTCCCTTTTAACCGTGCCTGAATCCTGGGTCGTTCCTGATTCACTGCTTAAGGATGGTGATTCCTTAGAACTACAGGAAAGGAGCATTAAAGATATTAAAAGTATTATAAGCAGTCCGTATATCTTAGTTGGCATATAGGGCTGTAATATCGGCACTATCCTGTGGGTTATCCTTATTCTCGCTTCTCACCTCAAGGCGGTACATATATGGCACAGCTGTCGGATTCTTAATATAACCTGACTGCCCACTCACCACTCCCTTTACCTCAAGGGATTCTCCAATAAGAGTATTACCAGGTATTGTATCAACTATCTTGCCATAGGTAAAATAATTTCCAAAATCAAACCTAATATCATAAGAGGTATTAGTGACAGTCTCGCCTTTGTCACAGGTAGAAGGCCAATCTGATTTTCTATTCAAGAGTTTTGCTTCAAGACAAGTCTGATCTTTAATTGAAGTCAGTAATACCAGATCAGAAGGAACAGAGGCATATAGAGAGATTAACAGGGCTGAAGCCTCTGTCCCACCCTTTGATGCCCCGAGAGCAGTGGTATATCTCTTCTTTATGCCTGATAACTCCGTGCCTTGAATAATCATATAAATGGCGGCAGTAACGATTGCCATTGCTATAAGTGCAAGAAGCAGGGCTGTTACAAGGGCTATACCCTTCTGGGAATTTAGTTTATCTATCATCTTATCGTCCCCCTCAGATTCTCGGGTGGTACAATGAGCGTATAGACCTTCCACCTGTAAAACTGGTAATCTGTAATGTTTTTCAGGTCATAATCCCGACCGAGTACCTTATCCACGCCGCTTGAATTACATCCAGGCAGGTTGCTTGAATCACCCACCCTTATAGTATTACTTCCAAACTTAAAGCCCCTATCCATCTGACCCTCATGAGAAAGGATATAAACCCTTACCTCCCTGACACGGTTCCTGATATTCTCGGCATTATTGCCAATCGCTGAGACAGATGATAAGTCATTTGTATAACAATCAATCTTCCCATCGGGCTTCCCTGTATCATTAGTAATATCCACACCAAAGACAACCTGCATGTCTGCCACACAGTCAAGAAGCGGTGATGGGTCAGATGACTTACCATCACTATGACGAACCATGACCTTTGTTAAGACACCCGTTCCCTGAGCACATCGAGCAGGCACATTGCTCTTTGCGATATAATAGTCAGCCCTGTCAAAGGGCATCCGCAGGGAGTTATCATCGCCTGTAGCGAAGAGGAGATAAACCTCTGACGGCTTTGGGTCAAAATTAGTGGCATTCTGATAAGTAGCAAAATATCTCCTTGCCCCACCACTCTCATATGTCACCAGGACACTGTCCTGTTTATTCTGTTTTGGATTGATTGCAATCACCTGCGTTTGGTTATCAGGATTTGCATTGCTATCAGCCCATGTATTTTTCTTAATAGTTCCATTATCATTCCAGATATATGTCCATTTCTGCGACTCCCTATTATTACGCACAATCGTCGATTTTATAACGAGATAATCCGACCCATCAGAACAGGCACTATCTTCACTCCAGATGCCTCTTGGTGCATTGTTAGGCCCATCATTATAATTCTTAATATCAGTGCCGCACTTCTTATCAGAATCAGCTTCAGCATAAGCATCATTAACATTAAGACCGCTCCAGTTTCCTGTATCTACAAACCATGGTAGTCCATATCCAGCATTCTCTATATCATGCCTGAGGAGCTCAAGGCCTACAATCTTTTCCATCTCTGTCTCTGCACTCTTTGCCTCTATCTTCATAGCCCTGAGAAGGGTTGTAAAATTGCCTGTTGAGATGGCAAGGACAAGACCAATAAGGGCCATCACCACGATTAACTCTATCAAACTGAAGCCTTTATCGTTTTCTTTGTGGCATCGAGCAATCATTCCATTTTCCTCACAAAAGAACTTATTGTGTGGGTATAATTTGTCCCCCCAAATGACCATGTAACGGTCACATCAATTGTCTTTGCATCAACGTAATGCGTTACTCTAATATCAGGGTTGTATGTTACAGTAAAATTCCTGAAATTGCGTACTATGTTTGTTTCTGAGCTTGTAGAGTCTATCTGTTTCCTCAGTTGCTCATAAGTCATTGTATTGATTTTATCATATGGCAGTGCTCTCACCTGTGCCATCACCTCTTCAGCAACCTTCACACCTTCATCCCGGATGGTATTCCTCACACCAACCTTTGTAACATCGGCAGTAACGCTAATAAGACCGAGCATCATTATAAGGATAATGACAAAGGCAACCATTACCTCAACTAATGTAAAGCCTTTATTATCTCGGATTACAATCCGTTCCATCCCATTTCCCCATCTTGAGCCTTGTGTTTGATATGACAATGCAGTCATACTCGGCAAAGTTATCCTTGTTTACAAAAACGCTACCATTTATATCAACCAATCCCCTGTTATCAAGGGTTAATCGGTTAGTATTGCCTGCAAGTTTCCATGTGAGGTCATATTTCAGGTTATCTTTAGAATATCTATCCACCTTTGTATCAATGCCAGGGGTATAGTCTCCATCAGTATTGATGTCTATGGCCGTCACATAAGACTTTGGACTTAGAGATTTTACCACATACTGCCTGTTCTCGCTCATTGCCTTAATTCTTGCACTCATGAGATCGCTATAAAGTGTCTTTATCTCACTTTCTACATTATAGTTAACCTGATAGTTATTAAATTCTATTGTTGAAAGAGAGACGAGGATTCCAATTATTGTTATAACGACAACTAGCTCTATCAATGTTAAACCCCCGAAACCTTTTAACATCTATCTCTCCTTCATGAATATGAACCTTTTAATCGGGTCAGCAGGCACAATGGCTGAGAGTCCCTGTCCTTGTGGTGGCACCCCAAAGAAACCGACTGACCTCCTGCCCCCGCTTCCTCCTATGGCCCGCTCTGTAAAGGCACTTTTTAGTTCTATCTCCCTTATCTCTCCTGTTGAGAGCTGTAATAGTGCCTTACCAAGGAGTGCTGAAGATGGTGCAGCACCACCTGTCCTAGATTTCACTGCCCATATATAGGTCCCACCGCCAAATCCACATAACTCAGATGTGGGACTCAGAGTCGTAAAAAAGACAGCACCTGCTGGTGATGGAAGGGGCGTTGTGATGACCCTCTCTGCACCATAACCTGACGGAGCATTGTAAGGACACTCGCCACTAATATCAGTATCTGCGCAATCAAGCCTTATGTACCAGCCATTAGAGACATTAGTCGGCTCTGATGTTGTTGAATCAGAAAGGCTCAACTCACTTATCGTTGTAGTACAGGATGGATTAATATTGTCTGTTTCTGCTAAATAACAGGGCTCTTTAATACCGTAAATCCTCCTTCTGCCAGTAAGGTCATCGGACTTATAGAAGTATCTACCTGTGCCAAGATAGAGCCAGAGTTCGTGTTTTTGCCTGCTCCTGAGAAACACAGGAGATGATGTTACAGGACCGCTGAGGTCTATTACCCTGCTCCACCTGTTACTGAAATCAGGGTTATCAGGATTAATATTCATTAAGTTAAACCTCAGAAGACCTCCAGTCCATGTCCATATTCCTGCTGAATGACTCCCTTTTGAATAGGGTATATAAAGCACATCGTCCTGATAGTCATCATTGAGGTCAAGGACAGAATTAAACAGAGAGCCTCCAAAGGCATTTGTTATGCCTGTGTCTATTGTGGAGAGTAAAGAACCTGTTGCTAAATCAAGGATAAATAGCCTCAGGTTCTGGTCTGACCTGCCAAGAAAATCATTATTACTGATAGGTCCTGTTGGGCCTGAGGCAAACATCACAAACCACCTTCCGTTTTTATTCTCCTCACCTGCCCTGAATATAACAGGACCGGATGTTGAAAACCCGAGTTGAGGATGCGAAAACTCCCAGAGAAGTTGAGGGTTCTCCTGGTCTGTTATATCAAGAGCAAAGTAGGATGAATAACCAACATCTGTTACAGGCGTCCTTACACAATCTGTACAACTTTCGCCTCTATTTCTACAGGCACCACCAAGATTCATACTGCCGATAAGTATAGTCCGCCATGTATCGGTCGTCTTGGGGCAGTCCCAGTAATTTGCCTCTGAGCAACCTGATGTCCCTATGGATGCATCCAGCATATACGGAGAGGCATCTACATAATAGAGATGGCAGTAATCTTTATCCATAAGATACTTAAGATAGGGTAGTACATTCCTCGGGATAAATGCCCAGACCTCATCACCAGGGTCATAGGTTGAAGATGCATCTATTAATTCAGCCTTAAGATTCTTATTATTGGAATCATTTATTAATTTCAGTTTCCCAAGGTAAAAGGCATGAAGCATCCCATCATTGGCACCAACATAGACCATGCCCCTCTCTGTATAGAGTTTCGTGCTCTTAGGGGAACCATCATCCTTCTTATCTTTTGTAAACTTATTATAACTGTTATCATTGTATCTATCATAATACTCATTCAAAGGTACCCATGACTGAATCCTCGGTGTTGAATGGACAATATCAGCGAGCTTCCATGTATTGGTGACATTGGTGCCATTAATATTAAGGGTTACTGTCCTTTCTCTGAAACCTGCTATATCCAGCCCTCTCACATAGTTTATGATATTCTCTGCCTCTGTCTGGTTTGCTGCATTAAGAAGGCTTCTGAAGCCAGGATCTGTTGCAAGGGATGATAAAAAACTCTGAAGGCCATTATAGTTGGTGAATATCCTTCTGTCTGCAGGACTCTTCATAAACAACCTTATCCCTGCCTCCCAGAGATTGCTCAGTTCCTCAAAATTGATGGTGGGCTTTGGCGTATCACAATCTCCATCACCATCTGTATCCTGGCATCGTGATGCCTCTGTCTGGCCCTGGGCCTGATCGAAGTATATCTGCGTGATATAGTCATTTACAAGATGGAGCATTTTGTCTCTATCTGTATCCTCCCTGACAGTACTCAGGGCAAAGAATGGGTCGATATGATACCAGAGATTCTGCATTGCACCTGTCCATGAAATGTCTGTATTGTAAACCCCAAGACTTCTCTGAGGATAAAAGACTGCCTGCAATAGATTCGCACCCTGTCCCTCACCAGATGCAAGAATTGATACAGCAGTACCAGCCGATAGTCTTCTCAGGATATCAAGGATTATCTTGACCATCTGATTCTTTATCTCCACTGCATTCTGAGCAGTAAAGAAGGTATCGGGTATTCCATCAGGAATGCTGTTACCTTCCATGTCTCTATTATCCCAGTCAGGTGATGATGGAGGTAAAGGGGTGCATGGGCTCCCCTTACCACAGTTAGAACCTGAACAGCAATCATCAACTGGACCGCAGGTATTTTTTGGATAATCCGATGTGCCACCAGGCCATGTCCTTGACCTATCAAATGACCCATACATCGCCACATGCTTTAAGGCATTTTCACCAGTTCCACCAAGCCAGAGCCCTATAGCATAAAGACTCTCAACATGGGTTCTAATGCCTGTTGGTTGATTTGTGAATCCCTTCTTGTGTAACCAGTATGCAGGCACAACAGGGTCAGCAGAGTATTGCTCTCCTGAACCTCCATCATAGGAAGAGACACCTATATCTATAGAACAGGCTGAAGAAGGAGTTGGGTCACCGCCACGATTCCATTGTCCATCTGTAAGGAGTATAATAAAATTCTTTGCACATGGGACGAGCCTGAACTCATTACCCTGGCAGTTACCATCATTATTATCATCAAAACACTGGTATAATGGATTCTTCCACTCATTACCAGTGCCTGTCTGAGGTTGTGGTCCACCGAATCGAGGGGTAAGCTGGGCAAGATAATTATATGCATCCCAGAGAGCAGGTGCAATAGGTGTTGCACCTCCAGGGGGTTCATAATTAAGGGCAGTAATGGTGTTCTTATACGGATTTGTTCCATCAAAATTTGCAGAGGCTGTGAAGTCACCTATATAAACAGTCCTATTCACACCATAACTATCAAAAAACATTGCACCCATTCGTGGCTTTAAGGATAGATTCTTTAACTGAAAGAGCAGGCCTCCTTCATTGCCAGTGATCCTCTCCCAACGAGCCTTGACCTTTATACCTGTAGCACTCTGGAGGATACAGCCAGAGCTATCACAACTTAACTGATTGTTTGGATAGACCTCAGGGTCACAGCTCTGTATAGAGTTATTGCAACTTTCAGGTCTTCCACCTGTTAATGCCCATCTTAGAAGGTCCATTCTCGTCATGTTGGCATAGTTAAGATAATTCCCTGATTGTATATTACAGTCACCAGTCTGCTGCCATTGTGTACAACAATACCACCTTCTGTTCCCGCATTCGGATGTGGGTCTTGTACAACTACCTAAATTATTATTCCTGCACACATACCCCACACAGACCTTCTGGCAGGGTTGACCTGTGGGAGTTGTCTCAATATAGACACCGTTTGCATCCTGTGTATAGAATTTACCTGGGTCAAAGTAGCCCTCATAAGTAACATTGGGATTATACCTGTCAAGGATACCATCATTGTTACTATCAGTATCACCGTACGAATAAGCCTTCACTCCCATACTGCCTGATGTATCTATTACAAGGAGGACATTGGGCTGGACAGGTGTAGAGAGAAATGGGGGCATCTGGCAGTAATCGGTCATTAACTGAGCCTCTGAAATAACGGGGACAATAAGACAGGCTATGAAAAAAATGGTATATAGATACCTCATCGTCTCCTCCTCCTTTACCTGAGTATCATGTGATAAACCCTGCCCCTTTCACATCTGTTACTATCTATCTTGAACTCTATCCTCTGGCCTATCAAGGACGGATCAAGGTCGTGCCTTGCACCTTCTGGAAGGATAAATTCCCTCAGACCTCTGCATCCCTCTGATTTTACATCGACTATGATGGTGCCTTTTTCCTTGCTGTAAGACTTAACTATACCTGTCAGAACCAATTCATCAACAGACCATGCCAGGGACAGGAACATCAGGGATATGACTATAAATATCATGAAACCAAACATGGTAGTCTTCATCATGATTAAACCTCCTTTTTTATCCACGACCATACAAGCAAAATCCGTTCCGAAAATTTTTACTTTAAAATCAAGGGGTTTCAAAAAGGACAAAGGGCTGAATATGTAAATGATTACATAAATTATGCAATAGACTTCACAGACTGTGGGTATAAATTACACAGTTTCTTCTCCCAGTATTCTTTCCCACGCTGTGCAAATTCCCATGCCATAAGGTCATCATACTTTTCATAATCCTCTGCTTCTGATTCGTACTCTTCTTTGAACTCCGCTAAGGTCTTTCCATATTTGTCCTTAAACCGACTTACCTCATCGGCAAACCTAGAAATTCTGTAAAGGATTTCAGTAAATAATGAGTCTTTTATCACTTCCTTTGCATCCTTGAATTCCAGTTCGTTTATCAGGATGTCAAGTTTAGCATCTATCTCTAATGTCTTCATTATATATCACCTCCGTGGTATGGTCATCTCCCCTTTAAATTATACCACAGTTTTTTGTTCCCCCCCCTTGTAAAGGTTCCTTTTTCGTGTCCGAATATTTCATTCTCCATCACAGACTTTCACCAACCTCCGAGGTTGGTGAAGTGCCTGCATTACACAGGATTATATCATATCTTCAAAATCCTCTATCACACCATCTATTATCCCAATCATCTTTTTAAAATTCCTGAAGACTTCATCATTTGAGAGGGTTAGATACTCATGGGCAAGGATATTTCTGAAACCGCCAAGTCCCTTCAAATTTGAATACATGGTTTTGTCTATGAGATTTTTTTCATATGCTTTCTCTATGATCTCCTCATAACTGTCGCTTATCATTTCAAACTTTGAAGAAAGTATGTGGTCAAGAAAATCAAGTATGTTTTCAGCAATTAGAAATAGCAATCGTTCTATGCAATACCTTGCCTTTCTGTCTTTAATATACTCATCAAATGAAATGGTTTGCATCTCTTTGAGATCATGCCTGTATTCCTTCAGTTTTTCTATGCGCTTTAGAAGTTCTTCTCTTCTATAAACCAACGCACTACTCCTCTCTCTGATACCTGTGTTTATTCAAATATAAGATATAATCGTAGTACCTCTTTTTGACCTTCAACTCAAAATCATTTAAGGTATCCGCATTGTTAAAAAATAAAACCTTCCCATTTTTAATAACATCAAAGCTTAATATAGGTTCTGCCCTGTTCAACCACAAAAGGTCAAACCTCTCTGAATGAAGCGCCTTTGTAAGGCTTCCGTAAAGAAGATAATAGTCCTGCCATGAAAAATCATTGGATGTGTATATGGCAATATCAATGTCTGAGGAGAGGTCATCCTTTTTTACTACCCTTGAACCAAAAAGATATGCAATTAATATGCGGTGCTCTGTTTTTAATATAGGAAGAATCAAGGTCATTGCATCATCCGTGCTAAATTTAATCTGTTTTGTTCCCTTCCATCGCTCTTTAACAGACATTTTAGCCCCTCTTCTTATAAAACCTTAAACACTTCCACCAACCTGGATTGGTATCTCCAGAACCTCCTATTCCATAAAAACTTCTATCTTCTCCAGATAAGCCTTTCCCTCCTTGAGAAACTCCTTCGCCTCCTTTATTGATGCCTCTGCGGTTTCTCTATCTATATACGAAAAGACTTCATAGTCAACGATTTCCCTATCGTCTTTAAGATTTACAAGATATTTCCCGAGGTTTCTATCGAATCTCCCTGTCTTCACAAAGAGAAGACCAAAAAGGGTAATAGGTCCCTTATGGGTTTCTGCCCTTTCCCTTCTGTCAGAAGAAGCGCCTGTGTCATGTGATAAACCGCATAGTAAGCCCTTGAGACAGCATCTTCATAATCTCCTGAATTAAAGAGTCTCTCAGCCACCTCCAGTTTCTTCATTGACTTCTCGACATAACCCTAATAAGTGCCTTAGTCTTTTGCTCCAATCCTCTTTCCCTCCCTCAGGACATTTTGTATAAAAGGTGTTGGTATAGACTTCAGATGATTAAATTCTTCCTCGACAAATATCTTTAATGAAATCAATCTTCCCGATGAAAGTAAAACCTCCAATACCACATCATAAAGTCTGTCTATAACAGCCCGGTCCTTCTTCTCAAGAACGATAAGGATGTCATAATCAGAATCAGGCCTCCAGTCATCCCGACACCTTGAACCAAAAAGGTACATCTCTTTTACCTCTTCCCCTACCGGTGAGATAAGGCTCAAGAATTTATCAATTATTTCATTATTCATTTACAATATCCTATCAGTTCCTCTGAAGGAATAGCAAGCTCCCTCTGATACGAAATCGCCTTAACAAACCTGCATCCATCCTGTATGATTACTATGGCACCAGAGATAAAAAAGAAAGAGGAGATAGTCTATAAGGTCGAACCATTTGCCTTTTTATTCCGTGAACTCGATCTTGGAAAGCCTGTCACAATACAGAGTATCTGCGATTACGGTCTGGTTTGTACATATTTACTTAGTTGTTTTATATAATTATATAATCTTAAAAACACCTGCAAACTGCTGCCAGTGTTATTTAATTATGTTTTTAAGGAGGAAATCATGAAGAGAGAGACACGAAAAAAGGTTGGAGAACTACTTATTCAGGAAGGCTTAATTAACCAGATTCAGCTTAAAGAAGCAACAAGGGTGCAGTCTCAATTTGGTGGATGTATAATGTCAACTCTCGTAGAGCTCGGATACATAAGCCTTGACAAGGCCCTGGATATGCTAAGCCAGCAAATGGGATTCCCCTCGATTAATCTTTATGAAACCAATCTTGAACCACGAGCATTACAAACCATACCATTTAAAAAGATGAAGGAATACAAGGTTGTGCCTGTGAACCTGTCTGAAAATAGTATAACCCTGGCCATGGCTAACCCGAGGAATATCTCTGCAATAAGTGAGGTAGAATTTCGTTCAGGTGTCCCTGTAAAGCCCGTTCTCGCCCTTCACTCACAGATCATGGCCGCCTTAAAGGTTATAGAGAAAAAAGAAGGTTTTTTCGACAAACCAATAACAGGTCCTGAAGTAGAGGCCTTTAAAAGACAGTGGCACCTACCAGGAGTGACGGTTACACTTACGGAACTTCTCAGTACACTTGTCAGGGAAAGCGCAACAGACCTGCTCCTGACAGCAGGAGTCCCACCCTGTCTGAAAAAGGACAACGAGATAAAAAGACTACCCTACGCTGTTCTTACTCCAGAACAGGTAAACAATTTCGCCATGGAGATGATTACGCCAGAGCAAAAAAAGGAGTTCGCTGTCTCAAGAGAACTTGACTTCGCTGTAACATTGCCCGAGATAGGTAGATTCAGGGTTAATGTCTTCAAACAGAGAGGTTCTGTCTCAATATCTGTAAGGTATATAGTAGAAATTATTCCGCAACTTGAGGAGCTTGGGCTTCCACAGTGGATTGAGGAATTTGCACTAAAAAATCAAGGGCTTATACTGATTACAGGTCCTGTAGGACATGGAAAGACCACCACCCTTGCAGCACTTGTCGATATTATAAACTCCAGGAGAAGATGTAATATAATCACCATTGAAGACCCTATCGAATATCTCCACAAACATAAATTAAGTAACGTTAATCAGAGAGAGGTTGGTGTGGATACAGAGTCCTTTCATTCAGGTCTTAGAAACATTTTCAGGCAATCACCTGATGTTATAGTCATAGGAGAGATGCGGGACCTTGAGAGCTTTACCATTGCCCTTCAGGCTGCAGAGACAGGTCACCTTGTGCTGAGTACGCTCCATTCAAATACAGCTACATCAACAATTGAGAGGATTATTGATGTATTTCCTGTTTATCAACAGCAGCAGATAAGGGTTCAGCTCGCAGAGAACTTCCTTCTTATACTGAATCAGCGTCTTATACCATTAAAGGACGGTTCTGGAAGGGTCCTGGCATATGAAAAATTATTAAGCACCTACAGGGTCAGGAACCTCATAAGAGATGGAAAGGTTCATCAGATAAGAAGCCTACTGCAACAATCAACAGATGATTTTCTATCGATTGATCACTCACTAGCACGGCTATATCAGGAGGGAAAGATAACGCTTGAGACAGGCATGAAGTTCTGCGATAATCCATCATTCTTTAAGGTGCTTACGGAGAGATAAGTCAGGCAAAAGCGAGGAAAAGCAGAAGTCCTTCTGGGTACCCCTTTTCAGGAGACAAAGTCTGCTCCGGCGTCTATCATAATATGCAAAACATTTTGTGAAGCCCTGGGTTATAATATTACTATGTTAAAGGCCTTCTTTTTAAACCTTTCCCTTAATAAGAAACTGGTACTGATGATGCTCTTTCTGAGCTTTATCCTCCTGACTATCCTCTTTTTCCTCTACTGGAACTCCGAGAAGGTACTTTTGAACCAGCTTGCGAGCCAGACTGCCGAACTTTCTAAGGCGATACAGATAGGCGTTGAGGAGGTAACAGGCTCAGGCTCAACAGACGAGATGAGACTATCCCAGTATCTCAAGGCCCTGAATGCAAAGGGTATCAAAGAGATATCTATAATTAGCAATACTGACGAGATCATAGCAAGCACCAATCCTTCAAAGATAGGTTCACCGGTCAGTCCAAAAAAAAAGGAACTGATAATTAAGGCAGAATTGGGCGAGCCTGTCTCAAAAGAGGGAAAGACCTATGATGTAATCCTTCCAGTAGTTGCAGGAGACGCCCATTATGGTTACATCCACCTGCGCATAAATGTTGAAGACATCTCTACACTGCAGAAAAGAAACTTCCTTAAAAGGGTCTTTGCTGCCCTCTCCGTCTTTGCAATAGGTATAGGGATAGCCATAATCCTGTCGCTGCGATACACAAAACCGATTCAGGATATTGTCGCTGCAGCCAGAAGGGTAGCAGGTGGTGAACTGGATATAACCCTGCCTTCTGAGCGTAAGGACGAGATAGGAGAGTTAACAGAGAGCTTTAACTTTATGGTCAGGCGACTGAAAGAGAACAAAGAGATAGAGCAGAGATTGAGGGAGGCTGAACACCTCTCAGCCGTGGGTCAATTAGCACGGAGCATGGCCCATGAGATTAGGAACCCGCTGAATTTTGTCAGCCTTAGCATTGACCACATAAGGGATTACTATAAACCTGATAATGATAAAGAGGCTAATTTTCAGGAACTTATAAAAAGCATTAAAAAGGAGATTCAAAGGCTCGATAGGCTTGTCAATGACTTTCTTGACTATGGAAGACCGCTGAGGTTAGATAAACAGGTAGTAAAAACAGAATACATACTAAAAGATATATTGGAGATCATAAGGGCAAAAGCAACAAATGAAAAGGTAATTATTGAGGAGAAGCTCGATTTTCTACCGGATATTTTTGTTGACCCTGAGTTGATTAAGACATGCCTGTATAATGTTATAATAAACGCCTTTCAGGCAATGCCAGAAGGAGGTACACTTACATTAAAAACAGAAGAGGACAATGGAAAATTTTTGGTTATTGTGACTGATACAGGTATCGGTATATCAAGGGAGAATATCTCAAGGGTCTATGAACCCTTCTTTTCAACAAAAACTGCAGGCCTTGGTCTTGGCCTTGCCACAACAAAAAGGATTATAGAAGAACATGGAGGGAGTATCGAATTTGATAGCATTGAAGGCAAAGGTAGTACAGTAATTATCAGTTTGTCTTTATCAGGTAAAAGTGAAAGTGCAGGGTAAATTTATCTTTTTAACCTTTTTAAACCCTTACTTACACTTGCACCACTAAGGAGAATATTAATGGCAGTAATACTTGTTGTTGATGATGAAGAACTTCAGCGAAATATCCTGAAAACCATACTTACAGCCGAAGGATACGAAACCTTCACTGCCCCTTCCGGAGAAGAGGCCCTGAAAATGATAACAACATATAATCCTGATGTTGTTCTCACTGACCTGAAAATGGAGGGTATGGACGGACTTGCCATGCTCCAGCAAATTAATGCCCTGAAAGAACCACCTGCTGTCATCATGATGACAGCCTTTGGTTCTATCTCTCTGGCAGTAGAGGCAATGAAACACGGCGCATTCGATTTTCTAACAAAGCCCCTTGATAAAGATATTGTTCTCGTCACGATAAAAAAGGCCATTGAAAAGATGGAACTTTTAAAGAAGACACAAGAACTCCAGCAGGCCCTTTTCGAAAGATTTAATATTGAAAGCATAGTCGGCCATTCGGTAGCAATGAGAGATGTCATAAATTTGATAAAGAAGGTATCTATAAGTCCTGTTACTGTGTTAATTCTTGGAGAAAGCGGTACTGGTAAGGAGTTGGTAGCGAAGGCAATCCATTATAACAGCCAGAGGGCAACGAAGCTCTTTACTGCCATAAATTGTGCAGCCATTCCTGAAAACCTTATAGAGAGTGAACTCTTCGGGTATGAACCGGGCGCATTTACCGGGGCAACTACCCGGAAAAAGGGCCTCTTTGAGGCAACCAATGGGGGAACCCTCTTTCTCGATGAGATTGGCGATTTACCTCTCCTTACACAATCCAAGATATTAAGGGTACTTCAGGAAAAGGAAGTGCGAAGACTCGGCGGGAGAGACTCTATTAAGGTTGATGTAAGAATTATAGCCGCAACTAATAAGGACCTGGAAAAGGAGATGAGGGATGGAAGGTTCAGAGAAGACCTTTATTACAGGCTGAGGGTCGTGACTATTGAATTACCACCACTCAGACATCGAAAAGAAGACATCCCTGAACTCGTTAAACATTTTATAGAAAAGTACAATCGAGAATTTGGGAAGAGAATAAAGGGGATTGAGACCCCTGCAATGAAGGCCCTTTTAGACTATTCCTGGCCCGGAAATATAAGACAGCTTGAATCCGTAATCGAGAAGGCCGTACTCATGTGCGATTCAGACATGATTAAGCTTGATGAGATAAAGAGCGACCTCAAAACTATTCGGAAAAATGGGATACTTGATCTCGATATACCTGATGAGGGTATTAACTTCGAGGAATTGGAAAAGGAACTGCTTAAAAAGGCAATGGCAAAGGCCAATAATGTTGCAGCCAGGGCAGCCCGCCTCCTTGGCATGAGTTATAAGACCTTCTGGTACAGATGGGAAAAATTTGGCCTTGGTAACATTTCCTCAAAAAAGGAAGAACTTTCCTGATTAAGGATAAATATTTAAGGGTCTAAAGCAGCCCTATCAATTAACGGGCAATAGTGCTGAATCTGATTTAAATATGAATCTGGCATGAATATTGTTATGTTTAAGTCCTGACCAAAGACGAAAGGAGGTGATTCTGAATGAAAAGAATAATAGCCCTTATAGTGGCAATGATCTTTGTCCTCGCCGTGGTAGGCTTTGCAGTCGCAGTTGAGAAGAAAGAAGCTGCACCCGCAGAGAAGAAAGAGGCAGCATCTGCTGAGAAGAAGGCCCCTGCAAAGGTAAAGCAGGTTACAGGTGAGGTTACAGCTGTTGACGCAGTAGCCAAGACCCTTACTGTAAAAGGCAAGGCAGGTGATGTAGCCATCACAGCCGATGACAAGACCTCTGTCAAGATTGGCACGGAAAAGAAGAGTCTTGCTGATGTAAAGGTTGGTGACAAAGTCACGGTCAAGTATGTAGAGGCCGATGGCAAGAATTTAGCAAAGTCAATCGTCGTCAAGGCAGCGCCTGCTGAGAAAAAAGAGGCTGCTCCAAAGGCTGAGGAGAAGAAGCCAGCAGAAAAGAAATAATTCTGCCTTGTTATGTCAAGGGGGGATGTGTTATTCATCCCTCCTTTCTATTTCAATGGTACCATATACAAATATTGACCTCCCAAAATCATTACAGTCCAGAATATTCAGAAATTGAGAGCGTAAATGCCAGTACAAAATAGAAAATGGGAATTATACTTTCACTAAACTTCAACTTTCTAAATGTCAATCCCTCAACAATTCCCTGGCCCTTGAGGGCAAACTATCAAGATTCTTTAATCTTGCGATATACTCGGCTGCCTTAATCTGGTCACCTTTAAGGTAATAAATCCTTGCCTTATTAAGAAGAACGGTATAATCCTTTGCACCCTTCTTAAGTGTCTCTCGATAAAACCCTTCTGCCTCGTCCTCCCTTCCCTCAATAAGTAAAACATTTGCTTTAGCGAGATAGGGCTGGTAAAATGGAGGGTTTTTAGATAAAGCCTTCTGAGCATAAGACATTGCCTTATCAGGCTCTCCCTTAATCAGCATGAGGTCAGCCATATCAGAAAGGACAATAACATTATCAGGCTCAATCTGCAGTGATTTTCTAAAATATTCCTCGGCGCGACGAACATCCCTCTTAATCATGTATATCGCACCAATTCCGTGATAAGCAGATGCCCAGGAAAAATCCACGTCAATCGCCCTTTTGTATTCCTCCAAAGCCCTGTCCAGTAAGCCCTTGCTCCTGTAAGCATCACCTCTAAGTGTAAAAAGCATAGCCTTATATATGCCTTCCGCATCATTAACCTGCTCCAGTGTGGAGAGGGCTGAATCAAAATCTTCATTTAAAACGAGATAATAACCTTTGAGAATCCTTGTTCTATACGACTCAATGAGATTTTCGTATCTGTTCATCAATTCCTTTAACTTTGCAAGCTCACCCTTATAAATATAAACAATCCCAAGGGCAAAGATAGATTCATCTAACATCTGTGCGCTCTTCCTGATGCTGCTTTCTTTTACGGCCTTTAGATAAGCAGTCTCAGCATTTTTAAGATCCAGCTGCCTCAAGTATGCATTCCCTATTGCTTTTAATGCCCTGATGTTATGTGGTGCCTTTCTTAATGTATCTCCCCAGAGCGTGAAGGAATCCTTCCAGACAAGGTTTCTTGCAAAGGTAAGAGAGCCAAGCAATAAACTGATCATCACAACAATTACCAACGGTCGCTTTCCTTCCATGAGACCCTTAACTGAGAAAGATATCTGGCCTATAACTCCTAAAAAGAGACCAGCAACGGGCAGGTAGTTTCTATGCTCAAAGTATAGGTCTGCTCCGAGGGCAAAAAAACTCTCAAGAGAAATTGCGATTAAATACCATAGTATGGCAAAGGATAACAGAGGAAATCTCTTAATCTTTAATACAGCATAAATCAGTAAAGAAAAGATAAAAAAAACCGATAATAAGGTCGTAAGTGGTGTTATTAAATTCCATGATATTTGGTAACCCCACCAGTCAAAGACAAAAAACTGAGGCAAAGGGACAAATAACAAAAATATATAGCGTGATACAACCCTGAACTCGGTGAGAAGATGTTGTAACGGCGTCCAATAAACATCGACAGCCATCCATCCCTTTGACGAGAGGGGTCTGTCAGGATTAAAGACGTAACTTATCAGGTCAATAAAGACAACATGTAATCCAAGAATATACGAGGCAACAGCAGCACTTACCGTAGCCACGATCAAAAATCCATAGGTCCTTTTTAAGAATACCCTGCCATTTAGGTCTGAAAGAAAGATAAAGTCATAAAACAAAATGAGAGGTATGATCATAATCGCATTTTCTTTTGAGAGTATCCCTGTGATGATAAACAAACCACATAAACCAAAAAGTAATGGTGCCTTTAAGCCCCTGGACTTATTTGCCTCAATGTAACACAACAGGGAAAGGAGGCAGAAAAGGGTAGAAAGTGCAGCCATCCTCTGAACTATATAACTAACGGCATTTATATTGATTGGATGAAGGCCAAATACCAGACCACTCAAGAGAGAAACTGTATAAATCTTTTCATAAGTGATAATGCTTCTGCCCTTCCCTCCCGATCTCTTCATCCCCTTCTGATCCTGCTGATTAAGAAGTATCTTCATCGTTTTATAGGAAATGAGATATATGAGAAAACTATTGATCACATGCAAGAGTATATTAAAGAGCCTGAATCCTGCAGGATTGAGAGGTGTAATGGCCTGGTTTATCAGGAATGTCAGAGAGGTAACCTTCCTAAAACCAATAAGATTCTTTATATCATTTATGTCCACAGGCTTATTGAGCAAGACATCATCCATTGCCCATGTGCCATTCAAAGCACTCGAATAGGCTATGAGTATAAATATTCCATATAAAAAGAAGACAAAAAGGTGCGAATTTCCAGTCAAGAAAAATTTATAAAGCCCACCTGTTTTTTTAATCTCTCTTTTTTTCATACAAATCCTTTAAAACATTCTCAAACTTTAAGACTATATAATCCCATAGATAAAGCCTGGCATAATCCCTTCCACGACGTCCCATCGCAAGCCTTTTATCTTTATCGTTCGTCAATATCCTCAATTTCTCTACAAGGCCTTCAACTGAGCCAGTTCGAAAACTCAAACCAAAATTGTTTTTTGTAACAAAGGAAAGCTCAGGGATATCGCTTACGATAACAGGCCTTCCGCAGGCAGCAGCCTCCAGGATGCTTATCGGCGAAGATTCATGCCTTGATGGAAGGACAAAGACCTTCGCTCCTGAAATCAACCTGAGCTTTTCATCGCCTGTTAAAAAACCGGCGTATTCAATCCGTCTTCTTAACCCCTCAGGACATAATGAAAGTAACCTCTCAACAGGGTCAAACTCATATCCTGCCAGTACCAACCTGATCTCCGGAAACTCAGGGCTTATCCTTTCAAAGGCCTTCACAAGAATATCGAGCCCTTTTGTGTAGATATCTATCCTGCTCAGAAAAAGGATATAGTCTCCTTCCGTAGAATCATAGTCAAGATAATCGGCATCTATACCATTAGGAATCAAATAGCATTTCTTGAAAGAACTGTCTTTAATTCGACTCATCATCTTTTTCATCGTCGTTTCTGAAACAAACAGATAATTATCATAAAGATATGGATAAAATTTCTCAACTAAATACATGGGTAAACCAAACAACATATTAAATTTTTTAAGGGCGTGCCTTTCCATAATACCCTGAATCTGAAGTATCACTGTTGTTTTTGTGAGAAATCTTGAAAAAAAGGGGGTTGATGGAAGAAAATTTTCAACAATGATATCAAAGTTATCTCCGTAATTTCTAACAAACTCAGCAGCCTTGATAGTATAAGACAACACACTCCTCGAAAGACTGCGGCTTTCTGTACCGACAAAGATATGGTTCAAACCTTCAAGTTCTCCATCTTTTGCACCAGGATACCTCATGCAGAGAAGGGTTATTTCATGCCTTTGTCTAAGCCTTTTGTAAATCTCGTAGGCTCGAACTCCAGCACCTCCAAATCCAAAAGGGTTGCCAAGGCTTTCATAGATAATTTGAAGTATCTTCATTAGTCCCCTGAATCATAATTTTACCAGCAAGTACATTAGTCAAATATTCTTCGTACTTAAAAGCAATTCTATCCCAGGTAAGGTTTCTTACAATCTCTCTTCCTTTCAGCCCCATTTCCATTCGATTCGTTTTACCCATTAATGTTTTCATAGCATAAGATAAAGAAGCGGGATCGCCTGTCTTAAATGAAATTCCTGCCCTGTTCTCAGGTACGTAATTAAACTCTGAAATATCACTTACAACTACAGGCTTACCGCTTGCCATGGCTTCAATAACAGCTATACCTTGAACCTCATGTCTTGAAGGAAATACGCAAAATATCGCCCGTTTTAGTATCTCCCTCTTTCTCTCGCCTGCTACCCAGCCAACCATATCGACCTTTCTTCTTACATCGGAAGGCAACTCTGTAAGCATCTCACAAAACCTCTCCCTATCTCTCCCGTCCCCTGCAACAACAAACCTTACATCAGGGAATGACCTTGAGAATACTTTGTAAGCCTTTAAGAGTATATCAAGCCCCTTTCCATAGATGTCTATCCTTCCTATATAAAGGATATAATCTCCTTCCTCAGGGGTTACATCGAGGAGGTCAGGATTAATCCCGTTTGGTATAACGATGCAATCAGGATTTTTTATGGAAAGTCTTTTAGCTGTATGCTCATTAACAACAATAACCCTATCATACATACGGGGCCTGAGATGTTCCATAAAATATAAAAATATGGCATATGCTGGATTATATTTCATGAAGTAAAGCCGTCCAGTATAACCCTGAATCTGAAGGACTACAGGCCTATCTTTAAAGGAATTCAAGAATGTAGGGATTGCCGGTGAAAAGTCCTCAACAATAATGTCATAATCATGACCAAATCTCCTAACGAATCTCGACGCCTGGTACGCATAAGAGAGGAGGGTCTTGGTGAGACTCATGCTTTCAATACCGGCAAAAATATGCCTCAGCCCCTCAATCTCTCTATCAATTGCTCCATGATACCTCTTGCACAAAAGGGTTATGTCATGCTTGATTCTGAGATATTTATAGATCTCATAGGCCCTTATACCAGCACCACCTATTCCAAAATAATCACCCTGACTTTCGTAGAGGAGGTGCAATATTTTCATAAGACATTCAAGCCCATTGCTAAACTCAACTGTCCCCTAATGCCTTTTCACAAGAACGAAGGATACCTCTCGCAGTCTTCTCCCAGGAAAACCTCTTTACATTATCAAAACCCTTTTGAACCATTTCATCCCTGAGTTTTTTGTCATCAAGGACCTTTAGAATCAACCGTGATAACTCATCGCTATCCTCCGGGTCAAATAGAATACCTGCATCTCCAACCACTTCGGGTAAAGATCCTCTGTTGGAGGATATAACAGGTGTTCCACAGGCCATAGCCTCGAGCACTGTCATGCCAAATCCCTCGGCCAATGAGGGATGTACAAGCAAATCCGCAAAGGAATAAAAACTTATAACATCTTCCAGACTAACATAATCAAAATAACGAATCCTTTCATCAATATAATTATTTTCAACAGAGAGGTTTCTTTTACCAACTATAAATAGTGAATGCGGGATAATTCTTTTAATAATCCCAAAAACATTTATAAGGGTTTTTATATTTTTGTAAGGGAATAAACTCCCCACAAATAGTATGAATGGTTCCTTTATAGAATATTTTTTTAGAAAAAACTCTTTAATATCTTCATTTTGCGGCTTAAATATACTTGTATTACAACCCAGTGGTACGATATCGATTCTGTCTTCGTCTATATCAATCATATTTAAAATTTCTTTTTTTACAAATTTTGACGGAACTGTAATCCGCGCAGAAAACCTTGGCAGTAGTCTTAGAGATGCTTTAAAATAGGTTGCTGCGATACCGAACTGCGCTGGAAAATAAAGTGGATGCAAATCATGCAATGTAACTACTATCGGCAAGGATGATGTAAATGGAAACTCCATTATCGGACAATACAGTAAATCTAAATTATATCTATTCAATAATCGCGGCAATACAATATTACAATATATTAACCTGTTAAGATTATTTAACAATTTCATTGACCCCCGTATATTTAGTGGAGTCTTTATTATATGTGATTTATTGATAGAAAATGATGCAGAAGTAAATATAAAAATGTCTGTGGATAATGCACATAGATGTTTGGAAACCTCTTGAGTGTACACGCCTATGCCTGTAGGGTTTTCGCTCAGGAAAGTAGCATTAATTCCTAATTTCAAGATCTTCCTCTCTCAGCTTCCTTTTCAAAATACTGTCTTATTCTTATACTTGCCTTACCATCTCCATAGGGATTTACAGATTTTGCCATTAATTCATATTCAGCCTTGTTATGAAGCAGATTAACTGTACTGTTCACAATAGCTTTCTTGTTTGTGCCCACAACCACAGCAGTCCCGGCTATCACACCTTCATTTCTCTCTGTCACTTCCCTCATAACAAGTACAGGCTTTCCAAGAGACGGAGCTTCTTCCTGAACACCGCCAGAATCTGTCAGAATTATATAACTCTTACTCATTAACCATACAAAATAAGGGTAATCAAGAGGCTCAATAAGGTGCACATTTTGTAAACCCCCCAGGATATCAAAAACTGGCTTCCTTACATTAGGATTAAGATGTACAGGATACACAATCTCAACATCCTCATATGTAGCAATCTCTCTTAAAGCCATGCACATTTCTTTAAAAGGTTCACCAAAATTTTCTCTTCTATGTCCTGTTACCAATATGATCTTTTTACAGAAATCTATTTTTCTCAGGACATCAGATTTCTCTATATCTTCATCAGAAATAATTTTTAAACAGTAAAATAAGGCATCTATGCTTGTATTACCAACTACAACAATTTTTTCCTGTGGTATCCCTTCATTTAATAAATTCTTTTTTGACAAATTAGTAGGTGCAAAATGAACATCTGCCAGATGAGAAGTTAATACCCTGTTGATCTCTTCCGGAAATGGGGCATATTTATTAAAACTCCTTAATCCCGCCTCAACATGAGCTATCCTTGTCCTTCTGTAAAATGCCGCAAGGGCCCCAACAAATGTCGTCGTTGTATCACCTTGAACTATTATCCAGTCAGGCTGGAACTCAGCAATAACTTCCTTTATCCTTCCAAGTATATTTACGGTAATGTCAAACAAATCCTGACGATGCTTCATGATGTTAAGGTCATAATGAGGTTTAATTTCAAAAAAATTGAGTACTTGATCGAGCATCTCCCTGTGTTGAGCAGATACACATACTCTTACATTGAATTTATCCGAGAATTTTAAAAGTTCTTTTACTAATGGGGCTAACTTGATCGCTTCTGGCCTTGTTCCGAAAAAAACGAGTATCTTCATAGTGAGTTAATGATATTATTCAAATATATTGCACGATTTCGCCATGTCAATTCATCGACTGCATCAAGACCAAAAGTGCTATCTAATATCCCTTTCTTCCATAAATTGTAGAGTTCAATGATACTTTTTTTTATATCTGCTTTTATATTGTTAACAACTAACCCTCTATTATATTTAACTATTAGCTCTTCAGACAAGTCGCCATTCTTACTTTTTATGCAAATAATCGGTCTTCTTGCTCCAAAATATTCATAAATCTTCCCGGGCACCTGCACATCTGTAGCATTCCCAATATGTAACAAAACAGCAGCGCTATTCTGAAGATACAAAGAATGTTCATGATTGATAACACCTAAATATTTTACTATTCCCTCTTTAAATTCTTTCTTCAATAAATCAGCAAATTCGTTTATCCTTCCTGCTATTAATACCTCTATATCATTCTGAACATTTATGTCAATCTCTTTAATTGCATCCAAAAAAGGTCCAGGGTCCCTGAGTTTACTGTAAAAACTTCCGCAATAAACAATTCTAAACTTTTTTGTTTTCTCGCAACCTACCCGTGTAAACATCTCAGGGTCATATCCCTGGGGTAGAACAGAGATCTTATCTTCTACCAAAAAAGGATATTTACTTATATAAAGTTTTTTTATTCCTTCAGTAGCAACAGTAATAACATCTATTTTTTTTAATATAATTTTTTCTAAATTCTCGATGAGCTTTCTTTTAAATCCTGGCTCATTCACTATAGGCATTGGATATATCCATGGGTCTCCATAGTCAGCTATCCATCGTATGTTGCTTTTAACTTTCAGAAAAAAACCAATAATATGGCAGATTTTTGGCTCTGATGACGAAATGACAATATCATAACTGTTCTTTCTTACAAGTTCAGCTATCTTCTTAAATGCAAAAGGAAACCATTCAGCATAAATGTCCGGAATCATGAAGAGATTCAGAACGTTATATGACTTATAATGGAGTTTTGACAGAAAATTCCAAAAAAGGTTTGATATATTAGATGATATCTTTGTATCATCTTTTGATGTATATTCATGAGAAAATTTGAAGGTTAAATAATAAAAAATGCCGGGGAAAGTATTATATGTTGTAATCTTCCGAGGCAAAAGATCAGTCAGGTCCGTAAATCGTGATGGCATTCTTATTGTAAGAACATCTATATTATATCCTAACCTGCACATCTCTCTGGAAAGATAAAACCAGCGAAGAGACTGAGGTGAGATTAAGGGTGGAAAATTATATGCTATAAGAAGTATTTTTTTAGTTTTTGGCATTTAATGCTTTTATCTGTTTATTGCCTTAGTGCTCTTATTTTATGCTATTAACATTCTAAAATTTTTGTTTGCATTACTTGCATCTTTTCAACAAATTTTATTTAGAACAAGTCAAAGATAAGCATACCCTGTCACAAAAACTTAATTCAGAGAAACCCTTATTATGTTATCTGTAAGAATGTGGTTTCCAGCTTATATGCCATTTTTCCTCGAACTTTCTTTTATTTTCTTCAAAAATTTTACTGTAACTTCCATCTTGCTTGAGTTTATTAAATGATGTCTCTCCAAAATGGTGTATAAATATATCTTCGGCACAAACCACTCTATATCCATTTAATCTGACCCTATATGAATAATCATCGTCCTCAAACAAACCAATTTCGAATCTTTCGTCAAGTAACCCTACTTTCTCAATAACATTTCGCCTGGTAGCAACACAATAAAAGGCCAACATACTTATATCAAAACATTTAGTTTCCATATTATTTCTTATATACTCCTCAGAAAACTCTTCGAGCTCATCAATTGATTTATAAGAAACGTTAAGCTTAGCCTCGTTTCCACACCAATTGGTTATGGGGCCTACCAATCCTATCTGTTCATCCTGGAGATACTTGATTAGCTTACTGAGCCATCCTCTGGTTACTATAGTGTCATTATTCAAAAATACAATATATTCCCCTGAAGCGGCACATATACCCTTATTATTAGCCTTTGCAAAACCCTGGTTGGTTTCATTGAATATAACCTTGATATTAGGATGCCGGGACAATAACTCCTGGAGATATTCTCTCGTACCATCTTTAGAAAAGTTATCAACAATAATTAACTCAAAATTTGGATACTGAGTTTTAGAAAAAATACTGTCAATACATATCTTCGTAAACTCTAAATTATTGTATGTTACTATAATTATGCTTACCAGAGGATAAAGCTTTTTAATTTCTGATCTTAATACTTCATATCTCCTTTCCCATGTATTTTCTCTTGCAAAGGCAATTCTTTCAGCAACAATATTTTGATCATTTTCGTTTAAAGCCCTTTCTATTTTTTCAAGAAAATCTTCTTTATTTTCTGCAAGATAACAGTATCTCTTATAGGGTACCAGCTCAGGTAGTTTAATAGATACCACCTTTTTACCGGAACACATAAATTCATAAAATTTAACTGGATTAGTAGCCTGTATGAGCTTATTAAGCTTGAATGGTATAATGCATACATCAAACCAATATAGATATTTAGGCAATTCATTGTAAGGCTTCTCGCCTAAAAGATGAACATTTGACATATTTTCTAACTTAGAAATGTCAGCCCCAAAAGTATGACCGATTAAAACAAAGTTCCAATCCTTTTTTTTGCTCGCCAAATATTCAACGAGTTCATTATCAAACCAATCCGAAATTGCTCCATAATATCCGATGATAGGTTTCTTTAAATTATTCAGTAAATCATTGGGGGGAAGGTGATTGAAGTGATCAAAATCAGCGGCATTTGGCACAAGGATACACCTGTCGTTATATATCTTCATCTTCTCATAAAGAGGTAGCGACGTAGTCACCAGAAGATCACTGGTTGCTGTCAAAAGTTGTTCCTTCACTATCATAGATTCTTCATTTGTTGAAAACCCTGAATGCTCATCCATACAATCATACATAATCTTCCAACCATATTTATTTTTTATTTCTTTTACCAAAGGTTGCCAGAAGGGCAACTGAACAATACAAATTGCCTCAATAATGCCTGTTTCTCTTCTTAATGCTTCAATAGAATCCATCATGTATAAAAGGTTTATTTCATCTATAGTATCTCTATAAATGTTTAGATTTGCTGTTCCAGATATATTAATTTCAAAAATATTTTCCTTAATAACACTCGCAGTAATACCATCCTTCTGTTGTCCGGAAAATCTTGGATTGATGTAAAATACCCTTGAACCATTTTTTGCAAAGTGTGATAATATTTGTTGTGGCCTCTGGTATCTAAAGAACCAGTCAATAATGGGAAAACAAATAATATCATATTGATAAACTTTCCGGGATATCCTAGCCAGTGGCAATAATTTTCCTTTCCTTTCAAGCAATAATAGATCTTCCTGATTTGATTTTGAATCCTCCCTATCAATAGCCTTGGATTTTTTTTTAATAAATATCCCTTCCAATCTCCTTCTTAACGGTGATTCAACTCCAATCAGGCGACCGTATAACTGCCCTAACTTCCAAGTTTTAGACGATAAAATACTGTTGAGTCTATTTTCAAGATTAGATATCTGACCTTTGAGAAAACTTAGGTCCTCCTGATAGCGGTTGATTTCTCCCCTTAAATCATTATAGCCCTCTAAAGATTTGGCAATTTTCGATATAGAAGAACTCTGGCAACCATTTGAATTACTTTGAGACTCAATTTGTAAAATCTTTTCATTATTAATAAAATCCCTAAAATATGAAGGACTTTTATAAGTAAGCTCTACGTCACTGAGATCTTGCCGAGGAAGGGATATTAAATTTTTTAGACAACCCAGAAAATTATCAACCGTTATTTCTTCAGTACTAATTTTAGGTATATTTAATAAATCTGAGAAACTATCTGTCTTCAAATCATAGGACAATGCTATCGTTGGAATCTTCAAAAGCCTTGATATAATTATAGAATGGAGACGCATTCCTACAAAATAATCAAGGTTATTCATTAATGAAATTACTTCATTAGGTCTATCAAGTTTTTCAAAATCGTATTGAAACACAAACCTTTGAGGTATTGAGTGAACAAACTTCCTTAATACTTTGTAATCCATCGATAAATCAAAAGGTATAGGAACAATCACAATATTACTGCTTTCTTTACTTAACTGGACTAATGCATCACATAATTTCTCAGTCACCTCGTCGATATTAAACCATGGTCTTATATTAATACCAATCTTGATCTTATCTGAAGGAAGTTCAAACGGAGAAGGATTTATGAATTTCTTTATATCTATGTTAATAACCGGATCGGTGTCCACATAAAGATTTTTTATTTCTGGATAAATATCCTTTAAAATTTTATAAGATATACTATCTCTTAGGGTGGTAAAATCTGATAAAGTATAAAACCACTTAGCAAAAAGTTGTGCATTATCACTGAACAAAGGCCCGACTCCATGAGTCCAGTAAAAAATGCGTTTCTGAAATATCCTCCCTACAAGTGGTGTGAAGGCATAAAAAACCACATTGTAGCCACATGACTTAAAAAGATCGCTTACATCTATACCACCAAAATAATCATGAATCAACCCACCGCCACCTACCACTATAATGTCTGATTCCTTAATTGCAGTTATAAGTTCATCTACCAAAAACCTGTTAACAGCGTCAACATTGTGAATCATTCGTGTATATTCAGGATTTCCAGATACTACTGTTATTGAGGCACCAGGAACTATTGATGTGATATCATCTATAAGCTTGGATAATATGAGTTCATCCCCAATATTTTTAAAACCATAATAACCTGATATAAGAATCTTCATAAATTATGAACCTTTCATTATGTTTAAATGAATAGTCCTGTCTAAGGGAAATAATCTAAAATCATTTAAAGTTTAATCTGGAGTTGGTAAACCAACCCCAGATTAATATACACCAATCTTAAAAGGGCCAATAAAGTCCAAGTGCTGTGCTCAAAAATACGGCCATCTGTCCCCTTGTAAGAGGTGCATCAGGACAAAAATTCCCTCCCCCGCAACCGGCTGTAATTCCCGATGCATTGAGTGCTTCAATAAACCTGAAGAAAGGATGTGTTGTAGGTACATCATTAAAGGTTGCAGTTTGAGGTGCTGGGCTAACCTGCCGAGAATAATAAACATTGAAGTTTTGAAATCTATTTGAATCATCATTGGCAGAAAGCCTTACTTCTATGAAATAATTAGTCACATAATTATCAACGGTTAAATCAGCAGTACTAAGGTCATAATAAAAATAATCACAGCCAGGTTGTCCTTGTGTGAGAACGTCGCCATACCAGGTGCATACACCAGATGTACAAGCAACAACCCATGCATATATGTCTCCCGATAAGTCAGTGGCTGGATTATCATCACAACCATAAATCTCTATGCCTTCAATCTTCACACCCGAAGGAAGGTTTAAACTTGACCTCAAAAAGTATCCACCGGCTGTTCTGTACCTCATATTGTCAGTGGTGGAAACAGAAACAATGGTTGAAGAATCATACGGTACAAACTGAAAGGCAGATATCTGTGTTATTGATGGTAAAAAGATGCCCCACTGCTGAGGTAACGGATTCACTTGATTCAATCGAGGGTTCTTAGCAGGATTTTGAGGTAATTGTACCACATATCCATTACCACCATGTGCTTCTCCCGCCATGGCAAGAGAATTATACAGAATTGTTGAAAAAAACATCACTGCAATTACTATACATACCTTTTTCATTCTTATCCTCCTGATTTTATAAAATTTTCTTACTAACCTTAAGTTTCACCCCCTCTCTTCCAAATAAAACTTATCAACACTAAAAAGATAATACTTTATTATTTTTAAATTATAATAACTATATGCATCTTACTTGTCAATATTTCTAACTGTAGTCAATCTCAATTCAAAAATCCTGCTTTTATAAATACAGCCATCTGGGCTCGTGTTACAGAACTGTTAGGACAGTATAAAGGTGGATTCACACTGCATCCTGATGTTATCCCAAGGGTCGCAAACTTCTCTATGTACCTGCAGAATGTTTCACCCACTGTCCCTGCGTTTACATCGTTAAACATCGCCGCGCAACTCGTTGATGGTGCCTCTCCAAGGGCCACTGTCATGAATACCGCCATCTGTGCCCTCGTAACTGCACCGTCTGGACAATATGTGCTCTGTGTGCACCCCCCTGTTATGTTTAACTCCTTCATCTTCTGTATGTACTTGAATGCCCAGTGACTGGATGGTACATCCAAAAAGTATGGTGTTGGATTATACGCAAAGTCAGACTCAAGTAATCCTGCCTCCACCATAGACTGAATTATAAAAACCGCCATCTGTGCCCTCGTAACTATATTGTCAGGACAATAATTAAGTGGATTGGTCGAACATCCCCCTGTGATGCCATTACAGTAAAGGGTCTTTATAAAACCCTCTGCCCAGTAACCAGAAGGTATATCATTGAATGTTACATTACATAGCTGTCCTGTACCACTAACAGATGCATCAAGTGTAGGGGTGTCAGCATCGTTTGAGGGTATGGATAAGTTTGCACTCTTATTACCTCCTGACAACGGACTGAATATCGCCTCAACTGTGCAATTACCCAAGGGTGTTATCGATTGGCTTGAACAATTATCATCCTGTATCCTGAAATGAGATGGGTTTGAACCTGTGAGATTGATCGTGTCTATTACAAGATTTCCCGTCCCTGTGTTTATAATTGTGAATGTCTGTGGCAATGAGTCTGTCCCTACTGTCACTGTGCCAAAGTCATAGCTCGTTGGTGTTACAGTAATATCTGGTGTTGTTGTGGTAAGGTTAAATGTGGCTGTGCACGTCTTATTAGAATCCATTGTCACCTGTCCATCAGAACAATCAGTGTCACCACTCCAGCCTGCAAATATAGAACCACTGGCAGGTGTTGCTGTTAAGGTCACAACTGTCCCACTTGAATAGTTCTCGTTACAATCAGTTCCGCAGTTTATGCCGGAAGGATTACTCGTTACAGTGCCAGAACCTGTGCCTGATTTTGTTACGGTGAGAGTAAGAGTTTCTCCAGGAGCTGTTAATGTAGCAGTTATTGTAGGTCCTGAAGGACTTATGTTTGTTACACTAACACCACTTGCCGCTCCACTATATAGATTGCTGTCAGGCGAAGAGGATGCATTAAATGTAGTATTATTTGTATAGCCAGGATAGGGATCGCCTGTATCGCCACTATTTAGATCTTTTTCAAGTTGATAAAGACTATCTGCCTGAATAAGAGCGACCATATAATGAGCCGATGCACAGGAAGGACCTCCTGGATAACATTCATTGTTATTATTCGTAACTCCTGCGTCTATATGCCAGATAAGGAGCCCTGCCCCGGGAAGTCCAGCATCAAAGCCGGTCTTTTGCCTGTTTTCTACAAGAAAATATTCCCCTGAGTCAGGGCTCCCTGATAAAAGCTTATATACATCGGATGTAGTAGATGCCTGAGTTATTGGTTCATTATATAAGGTTCCTGAAACCTCAGTTGGTGTAACCCATCCAAGAAAGTATTTGGACCAGGCATCAAGATGGGCTGGACGGTCACCATACATTGTTACATAGTTCCATGAACCTCCTGCCATAAGGCTCCATCTGCCAACGCCTCGTGAACTATAATCTGTGTCATATAAGTCAGGCAGTCCAAGGGCATGACCATATTCATGGGCAAATACACCCATCGTAGTAATGCCACTCCATAACTTTTCAGGCTGTATTATGTAATCATTTACCTTAATATAACCACCTGAAGGACAGGGGTCATTCGTTGTATAAATACCATAATGGCTCCTTCCCCAGTAAGACGCACCATTAAGACTCCATCTATGAGACCAGATGTCTGTACTATTGCCACTTGCCTCCTGACCTGCGCCCTGATGCACTATGGCAACAACGTCAACAAAGCAGTCACCATCCTGATCATAAGGGGCAAAGTTAAACCCTGCTGAATCTGCTGCTGTAACTCCCTCATAAACAAGGTCACCAGGCCAGGCATCGTCTCCATCCCCGATGACATCTGCTCCATAATAATTATGCGTATTTAAGGCCATATACCAGCCAGCTACCCCCTGTGGGCCAGGGGAGACAGAAAATGCACCATATGAAACCTCTTCATAATAATCCTTCATGCTGTAATTTCCTGTTCCGAAGAGAAGGTTATGAAAATCTGATGTTGTATAAGTTATTGAAGTATCGCTGAAATTTACAAGTATTACTGGTATATTGCCCGTGCCTGTTGGAGGAACAACCGGTTCGGATATACCTGTTTGCAAACTTATTTTATCTTTACCAGAAGACCGCAATGCCTTCAACTCCCTTGAATGTCTCTTTAAAGGAATACGTGCCAAGGCCTCGCCTTCTGGCCTTATATGCCGTTTAACGTTTGCAGGAGGAGTGTCTTTTCCTACAAGTAATCCCGAGCTTATTAGACTTCCGTCAGAGGTAAGGTCCGCATATGTCCACCATCCAAAACTTTCATCAAAAATAATGGTATAACCATCCTCTGTCTCCCAGCCGTGAATGTTTTCATCACCCCATTGTATCGCTTTAAAGGTCGTGCCATCAGGCTGGCTCAAAGTGTGAACAAAAGGACTCGCCGGGACACCGAATGTCTCATTACATATAACTACTAATAAAGCACCAACTAATACAATTGAGAGAATTTTTTTAAACATTTAACTCCCCCTATTTCAGGATTTCTATATTGTTTATCCAGAATCTGCCTCCTTTTTCATCTCCCGTATATCTTACACGACCTTTTATACGTTTTCCAAATAAATCCAATAACAAGGGTTCTTTCGTTAAAAACTCTAATGTCTGATCTTTCCTATCTTTTAACAAATTTATAGCACCCTCTACGTCCTCTGAGGTCTCTACAGAAATCAACAGTCTGTATATAACTTGTTCCGGGCTCATTCCTTCAACTAAAGAAGAGGTTATACATACTTCCCTGACCGTCCCTGAGACAATAGCCTCATTCGGAATTGCAGTAACAGCCAATGATATAGACATCATTGATAACATCAGAGAAAAAATAGCAGTCATCAAAAACCTTATTAACATATTCCTCAATTATGAGGTAGTGAAATTTGTCTTAAAAGCCGAAAATTTTCTTGCCATGCCATAGACCATTTATGTTCACGGCGAACGCGCTCGTGCCCGGCCCTTCTAATAATCTCTGCCTCTTCTGGGTGACTAAGGTAGTATTCAATTTTATTTATAAGATCATCTTCCGAGGTAAACCCTACAATCTCTTTCCCAAATGTGAGATAATCTTCAACAGCAGCAATCTGATTTGTTATCACAAGTGCGCCTGCCGATGGAAAATCAAGAACAGCTATTTTAACAAACATGCTTGTTGCATCCTGGTTTTGAAGAAAAACAGGCGCTATCTTGGCCGAGTTTAGAGCATGCATGAGATCATCCCCATAGATTGTACCGAGGCTTGAAATTCCGTGTTCTTCCCAACCTTCACCAAAAATCAAGGCGTGAAAATTATTTATAATTCTTTTAACCGCCTCAACTCGATTTGGAAGACAACGACCAACTATAATGACATCCGCTTTATACTTTTCAAGAGGGGGCAAGGGTCTAAAAAAATTTATATTAGTGCCGAGTCTGAGGACTTCAGCATTAGCACCGAGCTTTTTATAACTCTGGATAAGAGCAGGATCATTGGTGAGAAATAAATCAAAGTTGTTAGCTATGCGAGATGTAGTAGGAGCAAAAACATCAGGATCACTTAGCGCAATGCCCAAAAGATATATCTTTTGTCTTAATTTCCTCGAATAATCTGGCCTGAAACTCAATCCACCGGCATTACAGATGATTATATGTGGACTGAACGATGTTACATATTTACTTATATACTCTTCACGAATCCATACAGGTCCAAAAGTGCCGCTGTCATAGGGACGCCCGTCTGTGTCCAAACTTTCAGGATGTTCATCTGTATTAAATTCAAACACCTCCGCACCTGCATCTTTAAGCCCTATCATCATGTGTCGAACCATGGAATTTTGTTTCCTGAAAGTGTAGCTGCCGATATGAAGGATACGGCACCCTTCCAAATTTTCCGGAAAAAATCGTCCCGGATTTACTGTATCTTTCTTGAGAAACTGAAATCCCTTAATTATTTCCCTAATTGTCATAAAGATAACATTATTATGTAATTTTATTGTTTGGACAACTCATAATAAGCTAATAAGAAGTAGCTAATTTAGTACAATTTATGCCTGGCTTGTATTTTTATACTCTCCTCTACAAATTTCTTTTTTTGAACACATCCCTCACAGGAAAAATTAAGTTTTAAAAAATTTTTCACGGTTTAAAAGCATTACAAGAATTATCCTACCATCACCATGCAACTCTCTCTTTTTTACCTCAAAACCGAGAGCAATATATAAACTCAAAGCTGGTTTATTATCTTCAAAAACCTTTGCATATATAAACCTGAGCCCGAGATTTTTCAGACCATATTCTAAGATAAGCTTGGAGGCCTCTTTTGCATATCCGTACCCTCTATATTCCTTTTCTCCAATCAATAGCCTGCCAAATTCTGCCTTCTCGTCGCAAATATTGTATAAAGCGACCATACCAATCGGATTATTTCCTTTTTCAATAATCAATGTTATATCTGAAGTGTTCTCTTTATATCGCTGAACCCATTTAAGCTGTTTTTCCTCTGTTAAAAGCTCATCGCTAAAAAAGGTTTTTCGTGGAAGTTCTGCATTTCGCCATTTTACTACCAGCGGGCTGTCTTCTTCTGAAATTTCACGCAATATTATCCTGTTGCCCTTTATTTCAACCATTTATCTGTAAAATGCTCTTATACTATCTATCACATAGGCTACATCATCGTCAGACAGATCAGGATACATCGGTAATGACAGTAATTTTGGAAATATGCCTTCCGCAACTGGCAAAACTGGTCTATTTCCATAACATTTATAAGTATGGATTGGTTTATAATGCACGCCGGTTGCGATCCCCCTTTTCTGAAGAAAGGCACTCAATTCGTCTCTTTTTTCACACTTAATACAAAATATATGCCATGATGAAATAAAGTTTTCATCATCTTGTGGTGGTAGTACTACCTCCGAAACATCACTAAGGCCCTCAAAATAAAGCATGGAGATCTGTCTCCTCCTTTCATTCATCCAATCAAGCTTCCTCAACTGAACTAATCCGATAGCTGCAGATATATCATTCATGTGACATTTAAGTCCTATCTCGTCAACAAAATACTCCCACCAGTAAGACCTGTCAATCTTGCTCCTGTCCAAGGTTCCCTTATCAATGCCAAGCCACCGCAGCCTCTTTGCTCGCTCCATCATCTCTTTAGAATTTGTCAGTAAGGCCCCGCCATCTCCCATGGCAAGATTTTTAACAGCATGAAAGCTAAAGCAAGATAACAATCCAAGAGAACCACACTTCATACCCTTATAAGAGGCACCGCTTGCATGGGCACAATCTTCGATTACAGGAATATCCCCTGCGACCTCCTTCAATCGGTCCATATCTACAGGCCTTCCACCGTAGTGAACGGCAATTATCGCCTTGGTCCTTCTTGTTATCTTTTTTGACACATCCTCTGGATCAATCTCGAGGCTATCTGCTCTAACATCAGAAAATATCGGGGTCGCAAGGTTGTAGGCAACAGCATGTGCTGTTGAAACAAAAGTTATAGCAGGGACTATTACTTCGTCACCATTATTAATATGTAGAAGTTTTATTGCAATATCGAGTGCTGCTGTGCATGAGTTAAGCCCCACCGCATATTTCACCCCTATATATTTTGCAAAAAGCTCTTCGAATTCGGCAGTTTTAGGACCTAATCCTATCCAGCCACTTAGCAGGACCTCGGCAACAGCATCAATCTCTTCCTGTCTTATATGAGGTTTAAAAACCTGAATCACAAATGACTCCTCTAAATAACTTTTATTATGCTATTTTAGCACCTATAAATATCAAGCCTTCATTACATTATATTTATAGACACAAATTTAACAATGCTTTCGTCAGAGAATCGTGAGGGTTTTATATTTATCAAGCTACAATAATACATAATTTTATATCCTTCCATAGCGGTCATCAAGCCTCTTTATATCATCCTCTCCAACATACTCGCCATTCTGAACCTCTATTATCTCGAGAGGCACCTTTCCAGGGTTTTCGAGCCTGTGAGGCGTTGACTTCGGCACATAGGCACTCTCATTCTCATGTATGAATATCTCTCTATTATTGATCGTTACCTTTGCTGTGCCTCTGACGACAACCCAGTGCTCTGACCTGTGGTGATGCATCTGAAGACTGAGCCTCTCCCCGGGCTTCACAACTATCCTCTTGATCTTGTACCTCGGCCCTTCCTCAAGGACTGTATATTCACCCCAGGGCCTGTAGATGGTCCTGTGTTCTGATGCCTCTACCCTTCCACGAGAATTCAGTATCTCAACGACATCCTTAACCTTCTGTGAGTCTCCCCTCTTCGCAATGAGTATTGCATCGTCTGTCTCAACTATAAGGAGGCCTTCTAACCCTATTGTAGTAATGAGGCGTTTATCTCCCATTATCAGCGTATCCTTTGTGTCTATCTTTATGATATCTCCTGATGTCACATTACCTGATTCATCTCTTTCAAACACCTCAAAGAGGGAGTCCCATGAACCTATATCATTCCAGTATATATCCATCGGGATGGTCACGACCCTGTCAGATCTTTCCATTATTGCGTAATCTATCGAGAGGTCTGGCATCTTCTCAAAGTTCTGGAAGAGACTATCCAGGTCCATCTGTAAAAATTTATATATATCAGGTGTGTGTATCATGAATTCATTAAGGATTGTATCTATCCTGAAGGCAAACATCCCTGAATTCCAGTAGTAGTTGCCCTGGTCTATATATCGTCTTGCCGTTTCGATGTCTGGCTTTTCCGTAAATCTCTCTACCTCAAAAAAATCTCTTAACCCCGATCCCTGTGCCATGACCTTTATATATCCATAGCCTGTCTCAGGCCGGGATGGCCTTATACCGAATGTTACGATATAACCATCCCTTGCAATATCTACTGCCCTTCTTACATATTCGCTGAACCTCTCCGTGGGTTCTATTACATGGTCAGATGGTGAGATAAAGAGAACCTCATCTCCGGGGCAATTCAATCTCTCCATACAATATTTCACTGTCAGGACTATTGCCGGGGCAGTATTCCTCTTCACTGGCTCAAGGAGCATGTCATCCGCTATCCCTGGTGAGAGCATATCAAGGTCTGCCCTTACATGGAAGCGGTAATCATTATTTGTTATAACAATTATATCCTCAGGTGATACAAGATCGAGAAGTCTCTCTGCGGCAAGTTGAAGAAGGGACCTTCCATGATTCAGCTTGAGAAACTGCTTTGGATAATACCTCCTTGAAAGGGGCCAGAGCCTTGTGCCACTTCCGCCTGCAAGAATTATTGCCTTCATCCTGACATTACCTCTCTAAGTTGACTATCAAGGAAGGTTTTATATTCACGCAATGCCCCGTCATCTTCAGCCTCTACCCTCATGACAATCACCGGCTGAGTATTACTCACTCGTATAAGCCCCCATCCTCTGTCAAAAACAATCCTTACGCCATCAATGGTGTTTAAACTCCTTATTCGATAATCCCTGTTTTTATAAAGTTGCTCCATTCTCCTGACAATCTCCCCAACTACCTCCCACTTTTTCTCTTCATGGCACTCAATCCTGATCTCAGGTGTAAAGGCCATCTCAGGAATGTCCATCAAGAGCTCATCAATCGTCCTCCCTGTCTTCTTGAGTATCTCAATGAGCCTCAAGGTTGTATAAATGGCATCGTCATAACCAAAGTACCTGTCAGCGATAAAGATATGACCGCTGAATTCACCTGCAAGGACCGCACCCTCCTCTTTCATCTTATCTTTAACAAGGGAATAGCCTGTCTTCCACATTACAGGGATACCACCCCTCTCCTTTACATCATCAAACATTGCCTGCGAGCACTTTACATCCCCGATAACCTTTGCCCCTGGTCTTTCCTTCAATATATCACGGGCAAGGACTATCATTAATTGATCACCCCATATAATCCTGCCCTTTCTGTCAACCACGCCTATTCGGTCAGCGTCACCATCATACCCGACTCCGATCTCCGCACCTGTTAGAGTTACTGCCCTGATCAAGCCCTGCATGTTTTCAGCGATCGTCGGGTCAGGATGATGATTCGGGAATCTACCATCAGGCTCACAATAAAGGGGCATCACCTCGCATCCCAGTTCTCTTAGAATATCAACAATTACCGGTCCTGCCGTTCCATTGCCAGCATCAATAACCATATTGAGACATCTGAGTTCCCTAAGATATAAAAACTCCCTGAGCATATAATCCTGATATGACCTGATGATATTGAATTTCTTCACCCTCCCCTTTTCAAGAGAATCCATCAGGTCATCTTCGTCAATCATCTGTCTTATCCTTTGTATCTCTTCACCATAGATGGTTTCCCTTCCGATACTGACCTTAAAACCATTATATTCTGGTGGATTATGGCTTCCTGTGACCATTATACCACCATCAAGATTGAGATGAAACAGTGAGAAATACTGAAGGGGCGTTGGACATACGCCAATGTCTATTACATCAAGACCTGTTGAGGTTATGCCATCGATAACGCCTGAGGCAAGTTCTTCTGAGCTAAGTCTCACATCCCTTCCAACACTTACAACCGCTGCCGATGGTATCTTTCTCTTAAGGAGTGTCCCAAAGGCCTTGCCTATTAAGAAGGCAGAATCCCTGTTCAGTGAATCCCCGGCAATACCCCTGATATCATACTGCCTAAATATCTCCTTCCTGAGATTCATTGAGACCTTTCAAGCCTCCTTATATCTACCTCAACCAATATCCTCACAAGGTCCTCAAACCCTGTTCTCGGCCAGCCAGGGACTTTCTCCGCCTTTGATGAATTTCCTATCAATATATCCACCTCAACAGGCCTGATGGCATCACTATAAGTTAAAGGCTTCGATGACCCTTTAATCGCTATTGTTGTCTCTGCGATATCAAATGACCTCTCGGCACGAAGATAGTCAGACCTTTCCTCAACCTTCTTTGTTTCAGTAGAGGCCCCAATATCCTTCAGAAACCTCTTCTTATTCATCTGGAACAGCAACTCTTCCTTTAACCTTTCGACCTTTCTGAAAACGTTCTCATTCATATTGCCTGCCTAAACTCGTTCAGAGGTCCGTTTCTCATTAAACCACTCCTTATCTTTTTAAATTTAAGAGGGGGTATGAGGCTTCGTTCCGGTACCAATTGCCTTCTGGTATTCCTTTATAACCGTTTCCGGGGCGCCGCACGACATCTGTCTTCCCCGGTCAAGCCACAGGGCCCTGTCACAGAGCCTCCTAACATCGTTCATACTGTGGGAGACAAAGAGTATCGTTGTTTCATTCTTCTTAAAGTTCATGATTCGGTCGATGCATTTCTGCTTGAATCTTTCGTCCCCCACGGCAAGTACCTCATCGATGATCAGTATGTCAGGCTCGACCTCTGTTGCTATTGAAAATCCGAGCCTTGCCACCATACCTGAGGAATAACTCTTTAATGGGGTATGGATAAATTCACCAAGCCCTGAGAACTCCACTATCCTGTCATACCTTTCCATTATCTCCTTTCTTGATAAACCAAGGATAGAGGCATTAAGGAATATGTTTTCTCTTCCTGTGAGTTCCATATCAAATCCTGCTCCAAGCTCAATAAGTGGTGCTATTTTCCCATTCACCGCAACAGAACCTTTCGTTGGTCTCAGTACCCCCGCGATAACCTTAAGGAATGTGCTCTTACCGGCACCATTTGAACCTATTATACCGAGGCTTTCCCCCCGTTTAATCTCAACAGTTATACCAATCAGTGCCCAGAAACCTTCGTGATTAAACCTTCTTCCCTTGAATAATCCAATTAAATATTCCTGAAGGGTCCTTGGTCTCTCCCTTACGAGACGGTATTTGACAGAAACGCCTTCTACCTTTATCATCGTCTGACTCATCAGAGATAAAAAACCACCCTATCCTTATATCGGTTATAAAAAGACCAGCCTGCTACAAATGCCAGTGCTGCGAAGAAAAAGCCATAGAGGAGTTTTTGAGGGTCAAACTGCGTATCCGCGTAAAGAGAGGACCGGAAGAGAGTAAGGTAGTGATATAGTGGGTTCATCTTCAGCATAAATCTGAAATTCTCGGGGATTATAGATTCAGGATAGAATACAGGGGTCATGTACATCCATGCCATAAGAAGGACATCATAGATGTACCTTGTATCATGGAAAAATACCGTTAAGGTGGAGAGTATTAAAGATATGCCAAAGGAAAATACAAAGACAAGGACGAGTATAATGGGCAAGAGGTATAAGAGAGGACTCAACTGTGTGCCTGTTATAAATAATATTATAAAAAGGGGTATCAAGGAAAATGAAAAATGAATAAGGGCAGAAAGGACAATAGAAAGGGGGAATATCACCTTGGGGAGGTATATCTTTTTAATAAGGTTACTGTTTCCCATGAAACTTACAAGCGAGGTCGATGTGCTCTGGGAAAAAAAGCCCCAGAGGATTATCCCTGAGATGAGATAGGCTGTATAATTCCTTGTAGCAACCCTGAAGAGTTCGGAGAATACGATGTTGAGCACAAGCATCATGAGCAGGGGATTAAGCATCACCCATAAAAAGCCGAGGACAGATCTCTTGTACCTCACCTTTATATCCTTAATTACGAGGTTTCTCAGGAGCTCCCTGTATCTTATTATGTCCTTGATATCCTCAAACATCCCTTTACCTTATTGATAATAAGATACTATAATTAGTTAGGTATTTTAAAGTTATAAATGTTTACAATGGAAGGAAATAAAGAAGGGATGTCCTATCTTATCGTTGTTCCTGCCTATAACGAAGAGGCTACAATAGGTGATGTTATCATTGGCATAAAGGGTACCGAACCGTCCATGGATATTCTTGTTGTCAATGATGGCTCCAGCGACAGGACTTCAGAGATAGCGGTCCTTTCAGGTGCAAGGGTCATTGATATACCATACAATATTGGATACGGCGGTTCAATACAGACAGGCTTCAGATTTGCTGTTGATTATAGCTACGATTATGTCATAACAATGGACGGAGACGGCCAGCATGACCCCGCATCCATCAGGTGTCTCGTTGAAACGATGAGGAGGGAAGGCGCCGATGTTGTTGTTGGCTCAAGATTCCTTGAGGGAGGTTACAGGATGGGCCTTGCCAGACGAATCGGCTCATGGGTTTTCTCAAAGATAGCAAGGGTCTATACCGGAGTGAGGATTACAGACCCTACATCGGGCTTCCAAATATATAATAAAAAAGCCTTTACCTATCTTTCAAAAGGTGATAACTATCCTTTAGATTATCCCGATGTAAACATTATCATGGCGTTACATAAGGTAAAGTTTAAGATAGCTGAAGCGCCAGTTAAGATGAATGAAAATCGTGGAGATAAATCAATGCATTCCGGCCTCAGGCCAGTATTTTATATGTTAAGAATGATTATAGCCATTATAATGGTTCTTCTCTACAGGGAGGACAGATGAATCTCACATTGAGACTCTTTATATTCTTAGCCGGGTTATTACTGTTTATCACAATATTAAGACTCCTGAGAAAAAAGAAATTTAGAGAGGAACTCTCTATTTTGTGGCTCCTGGTGAGCATCAGCCTCTCGCTTGGCTCAGTTGCAGACGTCATTATAGATCCACTGGCATTTGCCCTCGGAATAAATTACCCACCTGCCCTCGTATTCCTGATATTCTTCTTTATTGTTGTATTGACCATGTTTTATTTTTCCTTGGTTGTGTCTGAGCTGAAGAGCAAAAACAAGGAATTAAGCCAGAAGGTAGCACTGATGGATTATAAGATAAAGGAGCTTTCCCCCAGTAAGAAGGCAAAAGAGCTCAAAGATTCAAAGAACGAGCAGGGTCTTTAACAGATCGAGAAATGCCCTTACTTATGTGATCTGCCCTCCTCAATGGTTCAGGGAGCCTGAATCCCCTGACACAGTTCATAACAACATCAATGGATGACTTTATATCGATCAAATGCCCTGGTGAGACAAAGATGGGTCTTACATCATCCCTCGTCCTCAAGACCGCCCCAACCTTCTTTCCATCATGATAAAGATACTTCCAGCTGCCCCTCCTCCTGTCTGGCTCGTCGTACTCGCCTATCAACCTCGACTTTGCACATCCTATCGCCGGGATGTTAAGTATGACGCCAATATGAGAGGCTATCCCTATACCCCTCGGATGGGCTATCCCCTGACCGTCAAATAAAATGAGGTCAGGCTTATTGACTAATCTCTCAAAGGCCCTTAATATGGCAGGTCCCTCACGGAAGCTCAGATACCCCGGCACATAGGGAAATTCAACCCTTACCCTTACAACAACATCTTCAATATGGTTCATGTCAGGATATGAAAACAGAGAAACGGCAGCACTAATAATATCTCCTGAAAAGGCAGCATCTGCTCCGGCTACTATTTCAGAACTTTCTTTTAGCGGCTGAAACTTTACCTTTTTTCTCAGTGCTTCCTGAAGGGCCTTTGCGCCAGCTACATCATCGGGCCAGGCAATTGCCCTCACGGTCCCTTATTCTCCTGCCCCAATCTTTTGCAGTTTCGATAATGTCCCCTTCGTCTTGCGACATCAACTTACCATTATTCAAGATTATCCTGCCCCCAACCATGACGGTCTCGACATCAGTAGACTTCGCAGAGTAGATAATATGGGAGTAAACATCATAAATAGGCGTTAGATGGGGTTTATCTATATTTATAACAACTATGTCAGCCTCCTTGCCCCTTTCAATACTTCCAGCTATATCTCCCATTCCAAGGGCCTCAGCCCCCCATCTCGTTGCCATAAGAAGGGCTGTCCTTGCATCAAGCACTGTAGGGTCCTTTGAGATAGCCTTGTGAACCTTTGCGGCTGTTGAGGCCTCACTCAGCACATCCAGGTCATTGTTGCTTGCTGCACCATCCGTTCCAAAAGTCACCTTCAGACCTGAATCAAGCATCCCCGGGACAGGGGCTATGCCCGAGGCAAGCTTCAGGTTACTCTCAATACAATGAGATACACTTACATTATTTCTTGCAAGGACATCTATCTCATCATCAGTAAGGCAGACACAATGGGCAGCAAGGACCTTCTCACTGAGAAAACCTATTAAGTCAAGATAAAGACCAGGTGGTTTTCCGTATTTTCTCGTTATCTCCCCTACCTCCCATTCTGTCTCTGAGAGGTGAATATGAAGATTAACGCCTAACCGCTCTGACAATTCCCTTGCCCTGAGAAGGGTCTCCTCAGAGCATGTATAAAGGGCATGCGGTGCAAGGGCCGGTCTTATGAGACCATCACCCTTCCATTTGTCAATAAAGGCCTCTGCCTTTTCAAAGTACTCATCCGTTGTCTTTGCTGCCACCGTAGGGAAGTCAAGGATGCCAACGCCTATAACCGCCCTTATACCCATCTCCTTTGTTGCTGAGGCAACGGCGTCGCCAAAGAAATACATATCATTGTAAACAGTCACCCCTGCCTTAATCATCTCAAGACAGGCAAGCCTTGTTGCATCATAGACAAAGTCGTGGCTCAACCATCTCGATTCAGCAGGCCAGATGTAAGCCTCAAGCCATTCTTTAAGAGGCAGGTCATCAGCAAGACCCCTGAAATAGACCATTGCTGCATGGGTATGAGTGTTGGCAAGACCTGGTATTACTGCCCTTCCTTCACCGCCAATGATAATATCAGGTTCGTAAAGATCTTTGATGTCATCAAAACAACCCAGGTCAATAATCTTACTTCCCGAGACAACTACTGCCCCATCCTCAATAACTGGGAGCTCTTCAGTCATGGGCAAAAGGTAATCTGCCCTGATGAGGTGATCAACCTTTTGTCTTACTCTCATTAACCAGCCATCTCGATTAATTTTTCTGCTATCTGAACAGCATTGAGGGCAGCACCCTTTCTCAGGTTATCAGAAACTATCCACATATTGAGACCATTCTCGATGGACTCATCCTCCCTGATCCTCCCCACATATGTCTCGTCCTTTCCTGCTGCGTAAATGGCAAGGGGGTATATATTCTTCTCAGGGGCATCATAAACAACAACCCCTGGTGCTGTTGAAAGTATTGCCCTTGCCTCATTGGCGGTAAGCTTCTTTTCTGTCTCAATATTCACGCTCTCTGAATGGCCCCGAAAGACAGGGACCCGCACAGTTGTGGCAGTTACCCTGATTGTTTCATCACCCATTATCTTCCTCGTCTCATTGACCATCTTCATCTCTTCCTTCGTATAGCCATTTTCGAGGAACCTGTCTATATGAGGAAGGCAATTAAAGGCTATCTGATGAGGATAGACATTGCATTTAACCTCCCTGAAATTCAGCAGGTCTGCTGTCTGTCGAAGCAACTCATCCATTGCCTTCTTGCCAGTTCCAGAGACAGACTGAAAGGTGGTAACAACAACCCTCTTTATCCTTGCCACATCATGAAGAGGCTTCAATACAACAACCATCTGTATGGTTGAACAATTGGGGTTTGCAATTATACCTTTATGCCATTTAAGATCGTCGGGATTTACCTCTGGCACAACGAGAGGCACATCAGAGTCCATTCTCCATTGACTTGAGTTGTCAATAACAACACAGCCAGAACGTGCAGCAACGGGCGCCCATATCCTGGACCTTTCAGCACCTGCTGAGAAGAGGGCAATATCTATTCCCTCAAAAGAGTCATCCTTGAGCGTCTCAACAGGTATCTCGCTGCCCTGAAACTCGAGTTTAACACCCTCTGACCTTTCTGATGCAAAAAGCCTCAAACGCTCAACAGGAAAGTCCCTATCCTCAAGGACAGCAATCATCTCATTACCAACCGCCCCTGTTGCACCTACCACAGAAACAACATATCTATCCTTTTTCTTTAACATCTAAACCTCCATAACATATCTTGCAACGAGGTCTCCAACCTCTGTTGTTGAATAACCCATCTTGCCAGCTGCAAGGCTCTTTATATGCTTTTCAGTAACATTCATAACAGCCCTTTCAACGGTCCTTCCAGCCTCTTCCTCACCAAGATACTCGAGCATCATTCCCCCTGCACATATGGCAGCAAGGGGATTTATAACATTCTGTCCTTTATATTTAGGTGCAGAACCGCCGATGGGCTCAAACATCGAGACACCCTCTGGATTGATATTTCCACCGGCTGCTATGCCCATACCTCCCTGAATCATGGCGCCAAGGTCTGTAATGATATCACCAAACATATTATCCGTAACTATCACATCAAACCACTCCGGGTTCTTCACAAACCACATGGTTATGGCATCAACATGGGCATAATCAGCCTTGATATCGGGATACTCCTTTGCAACCTCATAAAATACCCTTTCCCACAGGTCAAAGGCATAGGTCAGGACATTGGTCTTGCCGCAGAGGGTGAGTTTCTTATCCTTATCCCTCTTCCTGCAATAATCGAAGGCAAATCTGATGCATCTCTCAACACCCTTTCGGGTATTTATAGACTCCTGAATTGCCACCTCATCAGGAGTCCCTTTTTTAAGAACACCACCTGCGCCTGCATAAAGGCCCTCTGTGTTCTCCCTTATAACAACAAAGTCTATGTTCTCAGGACCTTTATCCTTCAGGGGGCAATCAACGCCTGGATAAAGCTTAACAGGCCTGAGGTTTATATACTGGTCAAGCTCAAACCTGAGACGAAGCAGTATCCCCTTCTCAAGTATCCCTGGTTTCACATCAGGATGACCTATCGCACCAAGGTAAATGGCATCATAACCCTTGAGTTCATCTATTGCACTATCAGGCAGTGTCTCACCTGTCCTGAGGTATCTATCTCCACCAAAATCATAATAATTGAACTCTAATTTAAAGCCATATCTATTCGAAACCGCCTCAAGAACCTTCACACCTTCCCTGATAACCTCAGGTCCTGTACCGTCTCCAGGAATAACCGCAATCTTGTATCCCTTCATTATGCCTTTCCCTCCTTTTGAAGCCTTCTCTTAGTCCACTCTATCAATCCCCCGGCAGCAATGAGTTCCTGCATAAAGGGTGGTATTGGTCGGGCCATATATTCTTCTGATCTGGTTATATTTTTTATAACGCCTCTGTCTGCATCAATCTCAATAACATCCCCTTCAATTATCCTCTCCGATGCCTCCGGTGATTCAAAGATGGGCAGACCAATATTAAAAGAATTCCTGTAAAATATCCTGGCAAAGGTACTTGCTATAACAGCCTGTATCCCGGCAGCCTTAATGGCTATGGGTGCATGTTCCCTTGAAGAGCCGCAGCCAAAGTTTTTGCCAGCAACTATTATGTCCCCCCTCTGAACCTTTGATGGAAATTCCCTGTCAGCATCCTCCATGACATGACAGGCAAGTTCTGCAGGGTCAGAGGTATTAAGGTACCGGGCCGGTATTATTGCATCCGTGTCAATGTCATCACCAAAACGCCACACTTTACCTTTTATTATCATTAGACCTCCATTAAAAAATAAAAATATTTTAACACATTTATGGAAGATGTATTCAAGAACCTCGCAGGTTCGTTTATCGCTGCGACCGTCTCAACTCTCTGATCTTCTTGAGGGTATCTTCATATATGGCAGAGCGCTCTGGATTTATCTCAATTGCCCTGAGGACAAGCCCCTCTGCCTCATCGAGATTTGTCCCTGTTGTATAGTAGAGCCAGGCAAGGTTGTTATAGGAATCAGCATTTCCCGGGTCTTCTTCCATGGACCTTTTATAGTAAGCCTCTGCCATCTCATAATCCTTCATCCCGAAATAGGCATTTCCGAGATAGAGATATCCAAGAGGTGTTTTCATTGCAGCCTTCTTGTATTCCTTAATAGCTGCCCCGTAATCACCTTTCCTTTCATAGGCAACGCCCAAGTTTATATGTTCCTCTGGAGAAAGGGGGTCGCTGAGTATTATAATGCGCGGAAGGGAACAGGCCTGCAGAAACAGGCATAGAATAAGGATAAAAAAATTATTCCCCTTCATACCCTTTGCCCATTATAAGCAGTGTCCAGAATCCTGTCCTCTCCCATAACCTTAAAAAATCTTTGTAATGTATAAACTTTCTCTCTTCTCTACCTGAGTTGGCGAATATGCCCGAATCATTAAAGCCGGTGACCACCATAAAGTGGTTGACCTGAATTGGGCCATAACCATAATCAACAAGGACAATCAGGGGATGACCTGCCCTTATCTTCTCCTTCAGGTCATCAATATTGCCCCTGTATCTTTCAGCCCTGAGACCCATTTTCTGGGCATAGAAAAGAAGGTCCATATCGAGGGTTCCCTTAGCAGAGGCGCTGTAAATCTCCGAGGCGATCTCCTTCGGCGTCACATTAACACCAAGGTAATTGAGGACCCCGGCAAGAGAGGAAGGGCCACACTGAAAATCCTCCTGTGGATAAAAAGGTACACTATTAATTATAACCTCTGGACCGTACTGAATATTAAGATAGGATGAGCAGGCCGAGAGCAAAAGGATTGATAAAATAAGGCAAAAGGCTTGAGCCAGAAGCAAACTATCAAACCTCAACCCCCTTCTCAAGCCTGTAGCCTTAAAATCCCGGATTAACACCAGAGACCCTATTTCGTTACTATTACCTTATGTCCTGTGAGATGCAGGATTACTAATACGAGTATAACTATGACAAGGAGTGCCACTACCACACCAAGGCCATCACCACCAACCCTGAGCTCGTCTATCTGGCTTGCCAGTTGATGAATCTGATGGTCAGTGAGACTGTCGAGCCTCTGTCTTATCTCCTCAGGAGTATAACCAAATTTCTCAAGCCTATCCTTAACAACCTTCATCTCGAGTATCTGCTGTATCCTTTCAAGGTCTCCAGCCCTATCTATCTGAGCAGTCTGTATGAGCTGAGACGGCACCATACCTGCCTCAATCCTCGGTGTTATGGCGATGATAAACATGGTAAAGACAAGATAAAGGGCTATATACTTCATCAAGGGAATCCTCATGACCTCACCTCCTTTCTACTGCCCCGGTATCTTCGGAACTGTACCAAAGATATATCTGAAGTCCTCATCTTCAAACCTTACTCCACCGCCAAGATAGGCGCCGCGATACTTCTTATTAAGGACATTGTCAATCCCTCCAGAGATAAAGAGGTGCTTGAAGAGAAAATAATCAGCGCCTATTTTCACATGGGGGTTTTTTGCATCTGCCTCATCCCTTCCAAAGTCCCAGGCATCAACAGAAACCTTCAACCGATCCTTTAAAAAGAACTGGTCAATACCTACACCAAAGGTATTCTCTATAATACCTGCCCTCAGGACAGTATCCTTAAAGGTATTAGATTCAACAAGTCTTCTCGCAATCTGGGCAGTAAACTCAATCTTCTTCTCAACCTCCTCTTTCCTTTCCACAGTTGTTAGACCATTGACAGTAGTTGAAGTCTCCGTTGTCTTTACCTTTCCAATAGGGTCACCAACTACACCAAGGATATAATACTTCTCAGGTCTGGGCTGTAGGGTCACATAAAAATACCCTTTACCATCCTTTGGCTTAGAGAGATACTCACCCTGAAAGGTTATAAAGGTCCTGAACCTTTCAATGGATGATATGGTCCTGTTAACTCCCTCAGCAGCCTTATTAAGAGAATTATAAAGCCTTTCATCCTTTACAAGCTTACCGAGAGTTCCCTCTCCACTATCTATCCTTGTGGTTATGTTCTTGACCGACTCGACTGTCTCCTTAATGGAAGTCCTGTTCTCCTCAACGAGTGCCTTCAATTCTCTTGTTGCCTTATTAAGATTGGAAATCAGGGCAGGTCCGTCTTCCTTCAAGCTTCCGGAAAAGTCCTTAAAGTTGTTCATTGCAGTCTTCAAAGAATCACGATTGTCCTGCACAAGACCATTGATAGAGGCGGTCAACTCCTTTATATTTTCGAGGACATCCCTCATCTTTCTGTCATTGGTGCTAATAGCCGTGTTAATCCCCGATGTTATCTTTTCAAGGTTTATAATTGCTTCCCTTAAAGACCTCTTTGCCTCTTCACTACCGAGTGATTCATTAATGGATAGGGCAAGTTTATTTATGTTTGCTGACACGTCTGACAGGTTTCTCGCCATATCATCTATATCAACAACCTCACGAACATCCACTATTGCGTCACCATCTTTCAGCACAGGCTCTCTTGAGCCGATATCTATGGCAAGGAATTTATCGCCAAGCAGACCTGTTGCCTTAATAGCAGCACTTGCATCGGAATATAATTTTACCTCTGGATATATCCTCAGAACTAACCGGGCCTTACCATCCTTCAATGTAATGCTCTCAATAACGCCAGCATCAACACCGGCTATCTTCACCTTTGTTTTTGCATCAAGACCTGCTATATTCTTGAAATCTACATAGATTATATAACCGGTCCTCTTCTTGAACCAATCGAATCCGCCGATCCGGAAGGTCATGAAGGAAAGTATAACAAGGACTATCAATGCAAATATACCAACCCTAAGTTCCAGAGAGAATCTATTCATATCGTATCTCCTCAAACATGGCTTGTAACACCCTCTATCTTAATCGGGCCTATGGCACTGCCCGTTATAAACTGCCTTACTATTGGATTAGCCGTATTCCTGATTTCCTCAGGGGTTCCTGTCTCTATTATAACCCCATTGTATAACATTGCAATCCTGTCGGCAATCTTGTAGGCACTATTCATGTCGTGAGTAATAGCAACAGATGTAACCTTAAGTCTATTTTTCATCTCTATAATAAGATCATTGATGGCATCTGCCATTATCGGGTCAAGGCCTGTTGTTGGCTCATCGTACAGGAGAATCTCAGGTTCATGGGCTATGGCCCTTGCAAGCCCCACCCTCTTCTTCATACCCCCTGAAAGCTCCGAGGGCATAAGGTCCTCAACACCTACAAGACCAACCATTCTCAGCTTTTCCTGGGCTATCTCCTTAGCCTCTCTCTCGCTCATTCCCTTTTGTCTTATCAATGCAAAGGCCACATTTTCCCAGACCTTTAATGAATCAAAGAGTGCAGCATATTGAAAGAGCATTCCAAACTTTTTTCTGACCTCGTACAGTTCCTTCTCTTTTAATACAGTTATATCAATGCCATCTATAATGACCTTACCCGAATCAGGTTTCAACAGTCCTATTATATTCTTTATAAGAACGCTTTTTCCAGATCCACTGCCACCTATGACAACAACACTCTCGCCTTTTCCTACTCTCAGATTCACACCTCTGAGGACATGGTTCTTACCAAAGGACTTATAGAGTTCGATAATCTCGATCATTTGAAAAGCCAGGCAGATAAGAAATAGTCAGATACAAGTATTGTCATAGATGACAAGACAACAGCCCCTGTTGTTGCCTTTCCAACACCCTCTGCACCGCCGGAGGTAAAAAACCCTCTGTGACAACTTATCAATGCAATTGAGGCACCAAAGAAGGCAGCCTTAATGAGTCCACTGTATATATCATTCATCTCGAGATAATCCCATGTCCTCTTCCAGTATACTGTTGAGCTTGCACCGAAGAGGCCAACCGTGATGAGATAACCTCCTATTATTCCAATTATATCGGATATAACAACAAGAGAGGGCAACATAAATATCCCTGATATAAAACGTGGAACAATAAGGTATTTGATGGGATTTGTGGCGAGGGTTTCGAGGGCATCAATCTGCTCGGTAACGCGCATTGTTCCGAGTTCGGCAGCCATGGCAGCACCTGCCCTGCCAGCGACAATAAGTGCTGTAAGAACAGGGCCAAGCTCCCTTGTCATCGAAAGTGCAACGACAGAACCAACAAGGGCCTCAGCGCCGAATCTCTTGAACCCTGTATAGGTCTGTAGCGCCAGAACCATTCCTGTAAATATGGCAGTAATCAATACAACAGGCAAAGACCTTATACCTATCTCGAGCATCTGCCTGAGTATGTTCCTCAGTTCAAGGGGCGGTAAGATAAGATGTCTTAATGTTGAGCACAAAAGGAGAAGGACGCTTCCCATCTCCTCAGTAAACCTTATGATAAGCCTCCCTATATTCTCAACTATGTTCATTTATAGACTCTCCTCGACCTTCCTCCGAGGGCTATGATAACCTCATAGGGTATCGTCCCTGCCTTCTTTGCAAGTTCCCAGGCTGTTATCTCCTCATTACCCTGTCTCCCCATCAGTATAACATCATCTCCAGCAGAAACATCTTCAATGTCTGTCACATCAATCATCGTAAGGTCCATACAAACCCTTCCAACAACGGGTGCCCTTTTACCATTAATAATAACATAAGCGTTATTTGAGAGAGACCTGAAATATCCATCGGCATAACCAACCGGTAAAACACCGATGAGACTATCCCTTGAGGTTATAAAGGTTCTACCATAACTAACAGGGTTACCCCTGGTCAATCTTCGCAGGCACAGAATCTTCGTCTTCACCGTCATTGAAGGTCTCAATTTATTAACCGGGCTGTCTGTTCTTTCATCGCCAAAGGGAGAATACCCATAAAGGGCAAGGCCTGGTCTGACACCATCCAGATGAGATTCACTCATAGAAAATATGGCTGCACTATTAGCCATGTGAAAAATAACATTATCGAGTTTACCCTTGAGAAACTGTCTTATCTTAAGAAATTCATTGACCTGTTTTACAGCATATTCCCTATCAGCTATGTCTGCCTCGGAAAAATGGCTCATGACCCCCCTGATACGAATATTGTCAAGGTGAATTATGTCTTCCAATTTAGCCATTGCATCATCTGTACTGAGACCCAGCCTCCCCATCCCGGTATCAATCTTTACATTCACATCAACGATTACTCCCCTTTTTTTTGCCTCTTCAGAGAGTCTTATGGCCATTTCCATGTCGTGGATTACAGGCGTGAGATTATATTCAATGAGACTTGAAAGATCAGTCCTCTCAAAAAGGACAATTATGGGTGACTTGATTCCGGCATCCCTGAGACTTATCCCCTCCTCAACATATGCAACAGCAAGGGAGGAAATCCCTTCGCCTACAAGTCTTTTCGAAACCTCTACCGCACCGTGACCATAGGCATCAGCCTTTACAATAGCTATAACAGGCAGACCTGTTAACCTTTTAATCAGGTTCAGGTTGTGGGTAATACAACTGAGATCGATCTCTGCAATGGCACCCCTATGCACTTCCCTTTGTTTCTTCCTTCTTTTCCTCAACAGGTTTCTTCGGGGTCACATCGATCTCATCGGGCTCAGAGGTGGCCTTCTTGAAATTCCTTATGGCCTGACCTATCCCTTTGCCGATCTCTGGCAACCTCGAGGCGCCAAAAAGGACAAGGACTATTATAAGGATTATTATCAACTCCTGCATCCCTAAACCGAACATCTCATACCTCCTTTTATCCTCCCGTAATCTTCGAGAGTATTTATGTTAGTAAACGACAACCCTTCAGGGTCTGTCATTCCTATTTCCTCTTCTTCGATGTAAACCGTATTAACCTTCTCAAGAAAGGCATAAAGCCCTTTTCGGCCTGTCATAAGGGATTCCTCAAGCCTTTCTGTAATACGAGAGGTGTAAATCCCTGCAAGGGGCTCTATCATGCCTTTAAATCTCGGAATAATGACGTCGAAGCAAATACCGGATGATAAAAGGACCTCATATCTATCCTTCATATATCTTACTAAACCCTCCTTTACAAAGGGCATATCACAGGCAATAACAAATATAGAATCAGCACCCGTTGCCACAAGAACAGAAAAGATTCCTGTCATGGGGCCTCGCTCCTTAATGATATCACCTATAAGGGGAACACCAAAAGAAAAATAGAACTCTGGCTGATTTGTGCTTATACAGACCTTATCAAAAACCCTTTTAAAGATATGAAGATTTCGCTCAATTATGGCCACCCCTCCAACCCTGAGTAACCCCTTTATGTAAGGAATCCTTCTGTTTTCACCCCCTGCAAGAATAACCCCTGTCAAAAGGCCTCCTCTGATTCTTCATACTCTATGCTCGTATAAGGTGTAAAGCGGGTACATTTCGAGAGGAAGGTAAGCTTTATCGTATCTGTCGGACCATTCCTCTGTTTTGCAATTATGACCTCTGCCTCACCCCGACTTGATGGATTATCCTTCCTGTAGACCTCATCCCTGTAAAGGAATATTATGACATCGGCATCCTGTTCTATGGCACCTGATTCTCTCAGGTCTGCCAGGGTAGGTCTCTTATCGTGCCTCTGTTCAACTCCTCTATTAAGCTGGCTAAGGGCTATAACAGGAACCTTTAATTCCTTTGCAAGGGCCTTTAGTGATCGGGATATATCAGATATCTCCTGCTCTCTCCTCTCAAAATTTCCCCTTGTCCTCATTAACTGTAAATAATCCACTATCACAAGACTCAGGCCATGTTCCACCTTGAGTCGCCTTGCCTTAGCCCTCATCTCAAGAACGGTGATGCTCGATGAATCATCTATAAAGATTGGTGCCTCAGCAAGTCTTGCTGCTGCTGTAGTTAGTTTATGCCAGTCTTCCTTTTTGATGAAACCCTTCCTGACATTGTTGGAATCTACCATAGCCTCTGAACAGAGCATCCTCAGGGCAAGCTGTTCTTTCGACATTTCGAGACTGAAAATAGCAACAGGCTCTCTCAGCTCAACACCAACATACTGGGCTATGTTAAGGCTTAAGGCAGTCTTTCCCATTGATGGTCTTGCCCCAATTATTATAAGGTCACCTGGTTGAAAGCCTGTTGTGAGTTCATCAAGATCCCTGAAGCCTGAAGGAATTCCTGTTATTGTCTCTTTTTTATCATAGAGATGCTCTATCATATGAAAACTATCTTTAATAACGTCCTTGAGGGTGAAGAAAGAGGTTTTCGTTCTTTTTTCCGAAATATCAAATATCACCCTCTCTGCATAATCAACCATCTCATCGGCCTCAAAGGTACCCTCGTAAACCTTTGACAGGATATCAGTAGCGGTACTGGCAAGATTCCTGAGCAGGGCCTTTTCCCGAATAATTCTTGAATGATACCTTACATTTGCAGCTGTGGGAACTGCAGTAGCAAGAGTGGACAGATAAGTTACCCCACCAACATCATCGAGTTCATTCTTTCGTCTGAGCAGGTCAGAAACGGTTATAAGGTCAATGGCCTCATTTTTCTCGAACAGTTCTATCATGGCCAGAAATATCTTTCGATGCGATTCCCTGTAGAAATCACCGGGTTCTATAATCTCAAGGGCTTTATGTAACGCCTCATTTTCGAGCAATATCGCACCGAGAACAGACTGTTCTGCCTCGAGATTCTGAGGAGGCAATCTATCAATAGCCAGATTAATGTCCTGCATAACAGTTATATTTCCGTTGTCCGTGACCGTAATCCGTCATCCCGGAACAGACACGGAACTCGATTAACAGACACGACCTGTCAAAAGATCCTGTCATTCTAATTCTGAGACAACGTTTACATTAATCGGGACGGTAATATCCTGATGAACCTTTACATTAACGGTATAAGAACCAAGCCTCTTAATCGGTTCTTCAACAATGATCTTTTTTCTGTCTATTTCAAACCCTTCCTTTTTGAGCGCATCAGATATATCAGCATTTGTTATGGAACCAAAAAGCTTTCCCTCCTCACCTGCCTTTGCCTTTATCTCAATCGTTACAGAAGAGAGTCTCGCTGATACTTCTTTAGCCATTTCCTTTGCCTTTCTCGCCGCCTCTTCGATCTTCTTCCTTTCATGTTCGAGGGCCTTTATATTCTTTGTATTAGCCTCAACAGCAAGTTTTTTAGGAATCAGAAAATTTCTGGCAAATCCATCAGCTACATTTACCACTGTGCCAGCCGTACCGAGATTTTTAACATCCTCCTTAAGTATTACCTTCATCCTTGAACCTCCTCATAGGGGATTACAGTTATTAGTTATTCTTAATATGACAATAGTATAGCATAACCAGCCCCGAGATAGGTTAGGTGAAATTCGTGAACCCTCTCCGTTAATTACCAATTTCTCGCCCCTGCTTCTGACTCCTGATCTCTGACTCATACGGAAACGCTAAAGGGAAAACGGATTATTGGAAGATCATAACCTCGGGACTATCTTAACTATAGTAACTCCATTACCTCCCTGCCCATCCCCGGCAGGTGTAAAACTCTCAACTAACCTGTGTCCTTTAAGATAGTCCCTTACAGCCCTGAGAAGCACGCCCTTACCGATCCCATGTATAACCCTTATCTCTCTTAATCCTGAAAGAAAGGCCCTGTTGAGATATGTCTCGAGCCTGCTCAGACCCTCATCCACCCTGAAACCGAGGATATTCAATTCCAACTCAGGTAGTTCAACAGCATCAAGGTTCACACCTCCAGTCTCTTTTAATGAGACACCTTTCGGAGTTGAAAGTTCTCCTACTGGCACCATAACCTCCATGTTCCGAATCCTGACCTTAACCGCCCCCTTTTCCTTCAGAACCTTTGTAACCTTTAAATCCTCTCCTGCTGACCTCACATAAACCAGATCACCAACCTTGATCGCATTTATATCCATCAATGGTTCATCGCTCAATAGTCTCAATCTCTTCTCGACCTTTTTATCGATCTCTGTTAAGTCCTTAAACCTCCTCTCCTCAATTAACCTGCTGACCTTCCTTTTTATATTGCTAACGATCTCCCTTGCCTCCTCATAGGCCTTTCTGAGCATATCCTTCTTCTGTCTTTCAAGCTCTCTCTGCATATCCCTGAGCCTTTCTTCCTGCTCCTTTAGCCTCTGCATCATCGCCTCTCCTTCCTTTATCAGTCTTTCATAATTATCCCTCTTATCATTGAGTTTCTTTATCAGGTTGTAGATATCTGCACTCTTTCCCAGCCGCATCCTTGCTCTGGCAATAATGCCTCCTGGCAGTCCTAACCTCTCGGCTATTTCAAGGGCATGTGATTCCCCGGGCTCGCCAATCCTCAATCTATAAAGGGGACTCAGCGTTATATGATCAAACTCCATTGAGGCATTGATCATTCCCTTTGTTGAATAAACATATCCAACAATATCAATGAGATGGGTAGTGGCAAAGACAAGACAGTTTCTCTCCCTCAATTCTTCCAATATGGCACAACCAAGGGCAGCTCCCTGCGATGGGTCTGTGCCTGTGCCCAGTTCATCCAGTATGACCAAATCCTCACCCCCTGCCTTTAAAAGGATATCTGTTATATGCCTTATATGGCCTGAAAAGGTGGAGAGATTACCAGCAATGGACTGTTCGTCTCCAATATCAACATATAAATCTCTGAACACAGGAATACTTGATGAAGCAGATGCCGGGACAGGTATGCCCGAAAGGGCCATGGCAGTCAGAAGCCCCACTGTCTTCACTGCCACTGTCTTTCCTCCTGCATTCGGTCCTGATATAACGACAACCCTCCTGGACTGCTCGACCTCTACACTCAGAGGCACAACGTCAGTAACATCCCTTGAGAGTATTAGCAGGGGATGCCTTGCACCATAAAGACTCAGAAATCCTGATTCATTAATGACAGGTATATTCGCCTTGATCCTTTCAGAAAAGAGAACAATACTGTTTAAAAGGTCAATTGAAACAAGAATGTCAAACTGTTTTTTTATCTCCGCTGCCTCTGACCTTATGAGATCACTTATGCTTCTTAAAATCCTTAATTCTTCAGCCCTTTCTACTGCAATAGTATTTTCAAGTTCATTGGAGAGGCCTGTTATCTCAACAGGTTCAATAAAGGCTGTGTCACCTGACCTTGATACATCATGTACTATCCCCTTTACCTCTCCCTTTGCATCCATCCTGACAGGGATAACCCATCTTCCTGACCTCATCGAGATAAAATTATCCTGAAGAAAAGGCGCTATACTCCTGTCAACCATAATTTCTTCGAGCCTCTTCCTTATCTTTTTTTCGAGAGACCTTCTTTTAATCCTTAAATCCGAAAGGGCAGGCGATGCCGAATCTAAAACCCTGCCCTCATCATCAACTGTCCTTTCTATCCTTGCTCTAATCATTGGAAATCCTGAAATCCCCCTGGCAAGGTCCCTGAGATAGAGGAGGCCTTCTCTATTAATCACCTCTGATAAATCCTCAATAAGCCTCAGAACAGGCAATAATAAAAGCAGTTCATCAGGTTCAAGGGCAACACCCTCAGGCCTCACTCTCTCAAGAATCCCTGATATGTCATGAAAATCATGGATATTTAGCGGAAACCCTTCATCCCTGAGTCTCTTGAGTTCTCTTATCTGTCCATATCTATTAAGAATGGATTTAATGTCCCTGGACGGTGCAATTCTCCTTATCGAATCTCTCGTGGCCTCAGAGTGAGAATAACCTGCTATCTCATCGATTACCTTATAAAACTCGAGTTTCTCCAGTGACTCCCTCTTCATCTTCTCCCTTTCTGTATTTTTTCTCGGCCCTTTTCCTTGCCTTTGCCTTTCTCTTTTTTATGGCAGAAATCTCTTTTCTTTCAATTCCAAGAGATTCCTCGATCCTTTTAATTAATTCCCGCCTGGCAAGGAATCTATTGATAGACTGGCTTCTGTCCTTCATGCATTTTATCTCTATACCTGTTGGTAAATGCTTTATATAAACGCATGATGATGCCTTATTTACCTTCTGACCTCCCCTACCAGAGGAACGGATAAATCTCTCCACAATATCTTCCTCCCTGATATTGAGGGCCTTCATTCTTTCCCTGAGCCACCTGTTTTTTTCAGGACTTACAGCAAATGTTGGGGTATCGCTCATCTTGAAATACCGTGCAACTCATCACTATGTTCATCTATTTGTTCAAATATTTGTATCAACTTTGCCCTGAGATCGATAATCTCGTTAAAGACCCTGATAAATTCACGGTATGGTCTTGCAGGGCCCTGTTCCATATGCCTGAGTAATGGTTCACAGAAGTACCAGTTACAACGAAAGGGTCTGATATATCTCTCCTTCACACAACCGAGTTCTGATAAAAACTGACAGGGCTCGTCATCGGATAATCCCTGTTTATACGATGGCTGCTCAGACCCAAGTGCTGTAATGTAAAGAATATCAAGGTTGTCATAATAGCCATGTTTATTTAAGCAACATCTATTTGTACAGGCAGGACATACTGCTGAGGTACTCTGCTGTATAAAAAAATTCACCTTTTCGATACCTTGCTTGATAGACTTTGCAATACCGTTTATCTCGTTAAAGATGTGAGGATACAGGTGAAAGACATTTTTGATATAAGCAATAATAGAGATAGTTCGGTCACTCTCATGCCATAAGATTGGTCTCTCCATAGCCGTTCACATCTCTACCCGTGTGATAACGCCATGAAGTTTTCTTGTTGGCAGCTTATAAAACTTCACAAAGGCCGGTGTTAACTTCTTTATCGTGGAAAAAAGTTTCCATATAATGCTCCTCGTTGTGATGTCCTCGATGCCATAGAATATTGCCTTTTCCTCTATCCCTGCCTCCCTCAATATCTCCTCCACATCGACAACCTCCATATATCCATATTGAATCTCAAAGAGCCTGAGACCCACCGCGATATCCTCCTTGAAATACCCTGTAACACCAAAGGGGTCATCACGCTTTATTATCGAGACAAATATATTGTCCTCATAGATGATGCCATGGTAGAACATGGTCTGTGTAATATAGAAAGGTATCTCATTTATATCCTTTATGAGGAAAAGGGCTGTACCCTTAATCTTCGGGACTACGGGATAGGCCTTCTGAAACTTATTCAGAAACTCCTCAAAGGGCATAAAATTCATCATCCTGTAAAGCCTCTTCTGTCCTCGGGTATAGATCATTACTGTTAAAAAGGGTATAGAAGCAAGGATTATAGACCAGTAGCCTCCGTGGGGTATCTTAGTTATATTTGCCCCAAAAAACAACAGAACAACAACTATCACGAACATAGAAATCAGGGCCTTTAATCTCAATCCCTTAAGGGTAAAGATCCAGAACATGAGAAAGGCTGTAAGTATCATATCTCCGTTAACTGCCAATCCATAAGCAGCAGCAAGCTTGCTTGACTCTCCGAACTCGAACATGATAAATATCACGGCAAGAAGGAGAAACCAGTTAATAGAGGGTATATATATTTGAGACCTCATCTCCTCAGAGGTGTAATCCACTCTAAACATCGGCATAATCCTTGTGCTTATTCCTTGATAGACTATGGAAAACATACCGCTTATCATTGCCTGAGATGCTATGATAGTTGCAATAATGCTGAGCAAAAGGAATGGGATATATAAAAATGGCGCCTGATTATATACCATGCTGAAAAGTATATTCTTTGCCTCCGGATGTTGCAATATATACGCACCCTGTCCGAAATAGTTTATTAAAAGGGCTACAAAGACAAAGCTCCATGCCTCTAATATAGGCTTTCTTCCGAGATGGCCCATATCGGCATACATAGCCTCACCTCCTGTGGCACAGAGGATGACCTCTGAAAGTACAAGATAACCGGAGATACCATTATCAACAAAAAACTTAAAGGCATAATAAGGGTTTATGGCCTTTATAACATCTGGAGCCTGCATTATGGATACAAGACCGGAAATAGAAAGACTCAAGAACCAAACAAGCATTATGGGGCCAAAAGCACCTGCTACCTTAGCCGTTCCCTTTCTCTGAAAAGAGAAGAGGGCAATAGCAATAACAGCGGCTATCAATATCAGGGCCTTTTGCGGAGTGCTTTCAAAGCCGGGAATGAGCAGGATTCCCTCAACAGCACTGAGTATGCTTATGGCTGGTGTAATCACGCCATCACCAATAAGAAGAGAAATCCCTATAAAAGAAAGGAGTGTAATAAAGGCTACCTTCCTCCCTGACTTTAGCATGGGGACAAGCAACTCCTTCAACACAATGGTTCCACCCTCGCCCTTTTTGCCGAGGCTCATGGCAAGCCATGCATATTCAACTGTTACGAGCATGACCAATGTCCAGACAATAAGGGAGAGCACGCCAATGACATTGGCCTCAGTCGGTTTTGTGATGAGAAAAATAACCGTAAGGGTATATATCGGGGATGTTCCAATATCACCGAAGACGAGACCAAAGGACTTTATTATCCCTCTTATTGGCGGCACTTTCTCAAACATAATAACTTTCTGATTGACTTAAATGTGACATAAAGTATATACTTAACCATATAGAAGTTTCAATTAATCCCTCAGGGGATTGCAGAACCCCCTGAGGGTTTTTATTGAGAACGTAAGAGAGGTAAAGATGAAGTTTGAAGATTTTTCTTTGAGTAAAGAGACATTGCGGTCAATATCACATATGGGATTCCATGAACCCACAGAAATTCAAGTCTCTGCGATACCGATAATATTGAAAGGCCTTGATGTTACAGGTCAGGCACAGACAGGAACAGGGAAAACCGCTGCCTTTGGCATTCCTATTGTGGAAAGATGCAGGAAAGGTAAAAATCCCTTTGCCATTATACTCGAACCAACAAGAGAACTTGCTTTACAGGTCTCGGAAGAGATAGTAAAGATAGGCAGATTCAAAAAAGTTAATGTGCTGCCTGTATATGGGGGCACATCAATTGAGAGACAGATAAAGGCATTAAGACATGGTGTCAATGTTATAGTCGGGACTCCAGGCAGAATCATTGACCATTTAAACAGGAAGACTCTCCTGCTTTCCGACATAAAGATGGTTGTACTCGATGAAGCAGACGAGATGCTCAACATGGGATTCATAGAGGATATTGAAATGATACTCAGAGCAATACCCTCAGAAAGACAATCCCTTCTTTTCTCGGCAACTATGCCACAGCCGATAATAAATATCGCTAAAAGACACCTGAACAAGCCTGTTAAGATAGGGGTCAACACAGGTGAACCAATAGTTTCAAAGATAAAGCAGATCTTTTATGAGGTCAGGAAAGAAGACAAAACAAAGGCCCTATCAAGACTGATAGATGTAGAAAACCCATATCTGGCAATAGTATTCTGTCATACAAAGAGAGAGGTTGATGAAGTCGCTAAAAAACTCAATCATATGGGGTATAAGGCTGGTGCCATTCATGGAGATTACACCCAGGCAAAAAGAGAAAAGGTGATGACAAAATTCAAAAAAGGTATGATTGATATTCTTGTCGCAACAGATGTAGCAGCAAGGGGACTGGACATTCAGAGAGTAACGCATGTCATAAACTACAGCATACCCCGGAACCCTGAAAGATATATCCACAGAATCGGAAGAACTGGACGGGCCGGGGAAACTGGTAAGGCCATAACCTTTGTCACACCAGGGGAATACAGACATCTAAAACTTATAGAAAAGACTGCAAAGACAACAATAGACAGGGGAAAATTATCACTTATATAAAATCATATCTATCCACTGTGCTTGAAACTTTCCCTGTATATCAGGCAGACAAGAAATGGTGCAATTTAAACAATTGCGCTTTCAAGATACCTCAATATACCGAGGGCTGTTATAATCTTTTCTGCCTGTATGTTGCACCCTGACAAGCCTCTGGCAAGAGGAATCTCAAAACCGTCACTGTAGTACCTGATCTGGGGGAATCTCTTTCTTAGCCCTGATACTGTATCAACACTTACAGGAGTTTCATTTAAAAATGAAAACCTTATACTGCCATTTTTCGCAAAAATACCATTGATCATCAGTCTCTTTGCTAATATCTTGAGCCTCATCACATCAAGGAGATTTTTCACTCCCGATGGAGGTTCTCCAAAACGGTCTTTCATCTCCCGGTCAAGTTCCAGAAGGGCCTCCTCAGTCCTTGCAGAAGCAATCCGTCTGTACATACCCAGTCTGATCGCTACATCCTCTATATAATCCTCGGGTATAATAGCCTCGACATCCAGATTCAGAACAGGCTCAATTTCTTCCTTGATTTCCTCCCCCCTTAATTCTGAAACTGCCTTTTCGAGCATCTCTACATATGTATCAAACCCTACAGCATGAATATGGCCAGATTGTTCAGGGCCGAGAAGATTACCGGAACCCCTTATTTCAAGGTCCTTCATCGCCACCCTGAGACCCGCGCCGAGATAGCTCATCTCCTTAATCGCCTCGAGCCTCTTCTTTGCCTCTTCTGTTATGAGGTCTTCACCCGGGATAAGGAAATAGGCATAGGCCCTGACGTTGCTCCTTCCAACCCTGCCTTTTAATTGATACAGGTCTGCAAGCCCAAGCCTGTCAGCCCTGTTGATTATTATAGTGTTTGCCGAGGGTATGTCAATGCCAGAACCTATTATATTTGTTGCTATTAATACCTTTACATCTCCCTTCATGAAATCAAGCATAATCTTTTCAAGCCTTCGAGTCTGCATCTGTCCATGAGCAACCTCTAACCTCACCTCAGGAAATAATTCCATAATCAGGCTGGCTATATTATCTATATCATGAACAAAGTTATGGACAAACAGTACTTGCCCCCCTCTGCTTAATTCCCTCTCAACAGCCTCTCTTATAATATCCTTATTAAAGACTGAGATGATACTCCTTACAGCTATCCTTTCCTCAGGGGGTGTCTCTATGAGGCTCATATTTCTGATTCCGGAGAGGGCCATCTGTAATGTCCTCGGAATAGGAGTAGCGGTCATTGTCAATACATCAACACCCTTCTTAAGCTCCTTTATCCTCTCCTTCTGGGCAACACCAAACCTGTGTTCCTCGTCAATTATGAGCAGGCCAAAGTCATAGAAGGTTATGTCCTTTCTGAGAAGTGCCTGTGTACCTATAATTATGTCAATTTCTCCCCTGCCAAGGGCCTTAATGACTGAGTCCTGCTGAGCCTTTGATTTGAATCTGCTGAGATACTCTATCCTGACAGGGAAGGCCCTGAATCGGCTTACAAAGTTATAATAGTGCTGTTCACAGAGTATAGTTGTTGGAACAAGAACAGCAACCTGCTTGCCATCATAAACAGCCTTGAAGGCAGCCCTCATTGCCACCTCTGTCTTGCCATAGCCCACATCCCCGCAGAGCAACCTGTCCATGGGTCTGTCTGATTCCATATCTGCCTTTATCTCCTCAAAACTCCTGTTCTGATCAGGTGTTTCCTCATAGGGGAAAAAGTCATAAAACTCCCTGTGCATCTCATTATCAGGGCTGAAGGAAAAACCCCTTGATACCTCTCTTTCTGCATAGAGTTTAATGAGCCTCTCTGCCATTTCCCTAATAGCCTGTCTTACCCTGGCCTTTTTCCTCTGCCAGGTCTTTCCACCAAGCCTGTCAAGTGATGGTGCAACACCTTCACTACCATTATATTTCTTAATCTTTTCAATGTTATAAAGGGGAAAATAAAGCCTGTCTCCACCAGCATATTCAATAACAGCAAAATCCAGAGTAAATGAATTCGAATCTCCACCGATTACCCTCTTCTCCACATCAACAAACCTTCCAATACCATGGTCAGAATGAACGACATAATCACCAGGGGACATATCATTCAGTGTTGAAAGAAGGCCTGACACTTTAGACCTCTTCATAGGTCTATAGCGTGGCCTTTCGCCGAATATCTCCTTTTCTGTCAGGATTAATAGACCCTCAATAAATAAACCTGTTGAGAGTTCACCCGTTGTGATACAGACATTGCCCTCATAGGAGAGTGACTCACCTGTGTCAAGCACAGGCGCTACAACATCCTCGTCAAAGAGTAAATCTTTAAGCCTCATTGCCTGTCCGTGAGTGGAGGATACGAGTAAGACCTTATTATCCCTGCTGAGTGGTTTAAGGACCCTGCAAAATTCAGAAAAGAACCGTCTTTCTCCTGAATATATACCGAGGCCACCAATGGACAAAGAGCCTGCCCTGCAACCTTCTGTCTCTATATCGAGTCTTGAGAGGAAACAGGAGGAAGAAAAAGAGATTTCCTTTTTCTGTAGTAGATTCATGGCAGAATCAGTACAGTAAATAACAGGATAGCCATAGGCCTCGAGATTCAAAGTTCCCCTATCAGGCTCAATCACAGGCAAGATGGTGAACTCATCTAATTCCTTCAATGACCTCTGAGACTCTATATCAAAGGTCCTCATTATCTCTATCTCATCACCATAAAACTCAATCCTGACTGGTTCATCCATATTTAAGGGATAGATGTCCAGTATCCATCCCCTGAGACTGAATTCTCCCTTATCCACCACAAGGGACACCCTCCTGTAACCAAGGTCTATCAAACCATCTATTAGTCTCTCCCTCTCGAATTCTTTGCCCTTTGAAAGATGTAAAATCCTTGCCAGTAACCCTTCCTTCGACCATGAAGGAGAAATACAGGATTCAACAGACAGGACAATGGAATCACCCTCAATCATATTAAGGATAACCTCTGCCCTCCTTGCCACATCTTCAAGACTGTCAGGTTCGGGCAGGTGATGGATAGTACCCGACTTATGAAGGAGCCTTTTAAAGAAATCAATATCATTGCAATATCTGATAGATTCCTCTTCTGAAGCTGTTAAAAGGGCAAAAGGCCTCTCGAGAAGACTCAGAAAAAGTGCCAATGACGAGCCAGAGAGATTATAGATTCGTTGAGCCTCTAAGTTGATGCCTTTAAAAAATTTATCGATAGGTGACTTCAGTAATACAGACATTATCATATGGAGAGGTTAGAGAAAAAACTTAAGTTTACACGCTATTGCCCTTTGCTCATATTTAATATCCTCTTGATAATTTCAGTTGTTGAAACACCCTTTACATAGGGCAGGCTATAGGTCTCCTTCACAAGGTCAGAGCCTACAATATCCTCTTTCTTCCAGTCTCCGCCTTTAACAAGGACATCAGGTCTAAGAGACCTGATCAATTCATAAGGAGTATCTTCATCAAAGACCGTAACATAATCTACCATCTCGAGATTTGATAAGACCTCTGCCCTCTGCTCAGCCGTCACAATAGGCCTTCCCTTCTTGAGTCTCCTTACAGAGGTGTCAGAGTTCACCCCCACAACGAGTATATCTCCAAGCCCCTTTGCCTCCCTGAGATACCTGACATGACCAACATGGATAATATCAAAACACCCATTGGTAAAAACTACACGAAGGCCTTCTTTCTTCAGTTCATTAAGTATATTTATCAGCTCTACCCTGCTAACAACCTTGCCCATATAACATACCCTTAGCCTTACTGAGTATATTTTTTTCGTCTTTGTAACTTAACAATCGAAGAGCCTCATCAATACCAAACCACTCTGCCCTGTCAACCTCCCAGCTATGTTCCTTTGTATCCCCGCCAACAAACTCAAGAAGATAAAAGCAAACCGTCTTTTTACACTTTATATTTTCATCCTTTATAAAATACCAGTAAGATATATCTCCTATCTTATCAACAATTCTGCCCCTCAGACCTGTCTCTTCCATAACCTCCCTGACAGCAGTATCCTTCTCATCCTCACCTTTTTCAATGAGTCCCTTAGGAAGGCACCAGACATTTCCACCCTTAACAGCCACAAGTGCAACTTCTATAGTGCCTTTATTCCTCCTGTATAGGACACCACCAGAGGATTTCTCTATCTTTATTCTGGCAGGCCTCATTACTTCATTAGCAGGATATCATTGAATAGTCTTGCCTGTAATAAGCCTCATTATATCGTTATAAAAGGCAAAGATCATCAGGGTTATTATGATTGCAAGCCCGATCCTTTGAGCAACCATAATAAACTTCTCGTTTAAAGGTTTCCTCCTTATAGCCTCAATAATAAGGAAGAAAATATGGCCTCCGTCGAGGATCGGGATAGGGAGGAGATTCAATACCCCAAGATTGATACTAATGACAGCCATAAAGGTAAAGAAATTAAGAGGACCATTGGCTGCCTCCTGACCTGCCATCTGGAATATAAGGATAGGCCCTCCGATAGTTTCAGCAGGCACGATTCTTTGAAGTAATTTTATTATAGATACAACCGTCAGGACCGATATATCCCAGGTCTTTTGAATACCAGCCGTAACGGCCTTTAAAAAATCTTCCCTGATGACCTTTGTTCTGCCAAGGGGTTTTATACCAATAAGGCCCACTTCCTTTTTTTCACCAAATATATCTGACACCTCTTTTTTCTCAGGTGTTAGATAAAGGGATATGAGTTCATTCCCTCGCTTAATCTTAAAGAGCAGTTTCATGTCAGGGTTCCTGTGAATAATCTCTGTCATCTCATCCCACCTGTTTATGGGCCTTCCATCAATCTCTACAATCCTATCTCCCTTAATAAGACCTGCCCTTTGGGCAGGAGAGTCAGCAAGGACATCCCCAACCTCGGGCAGCAACACAGGAAAGCCTGTCATAAATATGAGCATAAACAGAAGGGATGCAAAAAGCAGATTAAAGAGAGGACCTGAAAAAACAATGAGAAACCTCTTCCAGACAGGTTGATAATTATAGGCCCTCAATTTATCTTCCTCAGCGACCTCTTCGATACCATCCTCACCAAGCATCTTTACATAACCACCGAGGGGGAAAGAGGAGATAAGATATTCGGTCTCCCCTATCTTTTTTCCTATTACCTTTGGACCAAAACCGAGAGAAAATTTCATGACCTTCACCCTCATCAGTTTCGCCGTCAGGAAATGTCCAAGTTCATGGACAAAGATCAATATACCTAGCAATATCAGAGCATAAAAAATTGTCATTCAACCTCCTGCCTCACAATATCTTCTGCCTTGAAACGTGCCCAGCGGTCAGCCTCAATTATATCGGCAAGCTCTGGACTGTCTTTAGCTATATGAGAGGACATCGTTTTATTTATTATAACAGGTATCTCGTCAAACTGTATTCTTCTATTCAGAAAGGCCTTAACAGCAACCTCATTTGAGGCATTTAACACAGCTGGCATGGTCCCGCCAATAGAAAGGGCATTATAGGCATATCTGATACAGGGGAACCTCTCAGGGTCAGGTTTATGAAAAGTTAGTTTTCCTATGTCTGTGAGGTCAAGAGAGGACATAATATTTTCAAGCCTTTCTGGATAAGAGAGGGCATAGGCAATCGGCCCCTTCATATCAGGTACCGACTGCTGCGATATTATGGTGCCATCTATAAACTCAACCATAGAATGGATTATACTTTCAGGATGAATAACAATCTTTATCTCTTCTGGCTTCAGATTAAATAGATGAGATGCCTCTATTACCTCAAGCCCCTTATTCATTAGTGTTGCAGAGTCAATCGTAATCTTCTTACCCATGCTCCACCTGGGATGTCTCAGGGCCTCTTCTGGCCTTATAGACCTGAACTCCTCGAGCCTTCTATTGATAAAAGGTCCACCTGAGGCAGTCAGTATGACCCTTTTGAGATGTTCCCTCTTCCTGCCTTCAAGACATTGAAAGATTGCACTGTGTTCACTATCAACGGGCAGTATTTGAACTCCCCTCAACCTTGCCTCCCTCATCACGATCTTCCCTGCCACAACAAGGGTCTCCTTATTGGCAAGTCCAATCGTTTTACCTGCCTCTATTGCCTTCAATGTTGGCAGGAGGCCACTGAAACCAACGAGGGCAGACAAAATAAAATCTGCCTTCTCATGAGAGGCTACCTTCTCAACCCCTTCCTGCCCTGACAGGACCTCAACTATATTCCCAACCCTCTTGGCGAGTTTATCCGAGGCTTCATAATCAGCAACTGCAACAACCTCAGGATGAAAGAGCCTTATCTGTTCTTCAAGAAGATCGATATTACTATTGGCGGTCAGCCCTATGACCTTAAACTTATCCCTGTGCCTTGCTATAACCTCCAGGGCATTACAACCGATAGAGCCTGTTGAACCGAGTATAGAAATCCTCTTCATATCCTCATAATCAACCAGAGTACCGGACCTGTAAAAAGAGAACCGTCTATCTTATCAAGGATGCCACCATGACCAGGAATAAGGTTACTTGAATCCTTAACACCCGCATCCCTCTTAAACATGGACTCTATCAAATCACCAATAACTGCAGATACCCCTGTGACAAGACCTGTAATAATTACTTTACTTATTTCCATATCTATAAGGAAAAGTGAGAAAAGATATGCTGAAGTTAAGCCACCCATCAATGACCCTGCAGCACCTGCTACGGTCTTTTTAGGACTTACAGCCTCATACAGTTTTCTCTTTCCAAGGGTCTTTCCGATGTAAAAGGCAAGGCTGTCAGCAGCCCATACAGTTCCGTAGAGGAATATTATCCACTCGGGCCCATCCTCTCTTAAAAGCAACTGGAAATTAAGAAGACAGGGTATATACAGTAGCGGGACGATCATAGTGCCAAGGTCTCTCAAGGCAGATTCTGGTCCTCCCTTTCCGAACAGTCTGATGACAAAGCTCAGGATTATTAGCATAATCAGGATGATGGGAAAATAATCACGGAAGATAAAAAAGGAGGTATTTGTAACTATGCCAAGTAGAAGACCAACAGGCCTCATAAAATCTTTAACTCCATACATTGAGTAAAACTCATGAAGGGCAAGAACCGAAACTAACAGTATGAGTCCAAAAAAATATACCGATGGCAGCCGCATTATATAAAGATACAAAAAGGGTAAGATGATAATAGCAACGATAAGCCTTTTAACTAACATCTTGCGTGCCAGACCTCACTGTAATATTACCAAACCGCCTTTCTCTCAATTGATAATCACGGAGGGCAATAAAGAATTCGTCCTTTGTAAAATCAGGCCAGAGTGTCTCGGTAAAATAAAACTCCGAATATGCTGCCTGCCAAAGAAGAAAATTGCTTATCCTCTTTTCTCCACTCGTCCTTATGATGAGGTCCGGAGGCATAAGCCCTGCTGTATCGAGATTGCTCTCAACAACATCCTCTGTTAATTCCTCGGGCTTAATTCCGCTTTCGATTATCTTGCGAACAGCTCTTAATATCTCGTTCCTTCCACTGTAACTCAGAGCAAGGACAAGCTTCATCCCACTGTTATTAGATGACCTGATCTCTGCATCTTTAACAAGCATACGAATGTTTTCAGGTAATCTCCATACGTCTCCAATGGTCTTAAAGACGATCCCCTTTTTTATGAGCTCGTTAAACCTTGTCCTGAGATAACTCTCAAGAAGTCTCATCAACACCGAGACCTCATCATCTGGTCTCTGCCAGTTCTCGAGTGAAAAGGCATAAAGGGTCAGGGCATCTATACCTGACTCTGATGCAGCAGTAATGATCTCCTTTGCCCTCTCAGCACCCCTCTTATGACCCTCAATCCTGGGCAGACCCCTCATCTCTGCCCATCTTCCATTACCATCCATTATAATTGCTACATGTCTTGGTATTCTCCCCAATGAACCTCCTTTCAGGCTAAAGGCAGAAGTGGTAAAACCCAAAATTCTTTGCAGTAAAATCAAATTTTAACCTTACTGAACAATAAACACATACAATTAGACACAGTAAGACTTCCAAGCAAAAGAATTGAAGTTCCGAGGTGCGGAATTCTGCAATGACTTTATAAAGGTAGTTTGAAAAAACTTCTGCCCTCTTCTGCCTTAAAATAGATAGAGCTAAATTCATAAGAATGATTAAGCTCAACTTTAAACTAATCCCATCTGCAACGTATCAGGTTCTGTGGTCTTAATTAATGCTACTTATCTAAAATCCCTTCAAGGAATAAATATAAAGCATACTTCCAAGAGGGTTCTCCCCCTTTAATATGTTCTTAGTCTTTATACCAAAAAAAGGTTTACTGATGACATATAACCTGTCGCCTGATATGGCATAATCCATTATGCTGCCTGAGATTGTATCAGTAAACACAATCCCTTCCATTGTGAGACCGGTCCACCACAAGAGTCTTATTTCCGATCTTTTAACACCCAGAGACCTGGCCATGTCAACAAGGGGGAGGCGTTTTACAAAAAACGCCCTGTTCCCTGAGGCAAAAATCCTGTCCTTTACAGACCACTCACCCCTGTCAACCATAATAGTCGGCGCAGTCTTCTTGAAGGTGTTCACAAAGCCACCCGTATCATCCCTGCTCATCCAGAGCCTCAGGCCATCTGTATCATAAAGGGCGAGATAACCTTTGTCATCATAGGTCAGGATATATTTTTCTCCCCCTGCACCCCTGAGGAAAGTGAAATCATAGATATTAATGCCAGGCAGAAGTTTAATATCTTCTCCCTTTATAAACCTTCCATTACTGTAATTAATTGTATAAACAGGTCCTGTAAAACCCTCGGTGCCTGAATAGCCCTGAGCTATAAGACTTCCATCGAATACCCTTAGAAATACCCTTTCCTTCCATACTATCCCGAATCCATCCCCTGCCATTTCATAGACATAGGACAGGACCTCATCATCCCCAAGAGTGGTAAGGACTATCTCGTCTTTGCCGTCCCCATTCAGGTCTATCCTGTCAAGCCAGAGATGTTCCCTTGCTACAGGCACATCTATCTCATAAAGCTGGTAGAGACTTATGCCAGGCCTGTAAATCCTGATCACCTTACCATTACTTATTGCAATCTCATCTTTGTCTTTACCATCGAAATTACCTGTTGTTATAAGCCTGCCTGAATAGGGGAGGTCGAAGAACAACAATGCCTCTTTTGAACCGAGACCAATTGGCGCGAGGTCACCGAACTGAGACTCCTTCATCATGGATGCATCTATGGGCACCTCAGCTTCCATTAATCTTTCACCATCATCGGTCCATAAGACCATCTCCTTCAGTATTGCCTCCTTATCTCCGGCCGAGGATTTGATTGCAATGATAATGGTAGTCCTATTTTTCTTTGCCTCTTCTAACAGGGCCTTTTCATCAAAGGCCTGAAGGGAAAGAGAAGAATCAACCAGTTCAAACCTTTCGCTCTGTTTCAACAATTGATAGAATGCCTCGCCTATCCCCCATGGGACTGACCGGTCTTGATAAAAGAGTGCCCTTATCTTTATCTCAGAGAGTCTCAATATATTACCAGTCTCGCCACTGCCATTTATTATCCTTAACTTAGATCCATAGGGGGTTACATCAACAATCTCTGCCCTCCCTGAAGGGACTTCAACCCTCCCTATCTGTTCCTTCGTGACAGGATGTAATAAAGGTACACCCTCCCTGATGATATTCAGTCTCATCCCTTTCTTGATACCCGAGTCTTCGCCAAGATCGGACATAATCATCTCTCCATCACTTGAGATGACCCGACCTTTCAAGGGCTTGAAATATGAAAGTGTTTCGTCCTTGAGCCTGTTTAATGTTTCACTGGCAGTGACACTCTCCGAAAGAAGAATCAAGGAAAGTGCAACAAAGAGATAGACGATTAATAGTCTGTATCTTTCCATTTTGAGATTATAACATATCTTGCATCCTCTCTGTATGCCTCTGAAAGTCCCTGTAGCACCTATTGAGGTTTATTTGTTGTGTAAATTGGAGAAGGCAGGGGCAAGTAGGAGGGGTATACCTGCCCCTGTTAGAATTACCTGTATACGAGTACAGGTATCTCGGAACCGGCAAGGACCTTCAGTGTTACACTTCCAATCGCTGCCCTTACTCCAGTCCTGCCGTGGGAGGCCATAAAGATAAGGTCACAGTCTTTTTCCCGTGCTACCTTCAAAATACCCTCAGAGGGAGATATCTTTTTAAGGAAGACCGATTCAAAGGAAACGCCTTCACTATCAGCGAGTGCCTCAATAACCCTGATATAATCTCGGGCTACACACTCGAGTTGTGCCTCGAATCTTTCCCTGAATCTCTTACCCTCCTCAGAATCTGGAGACCATACATCCCATATATCACCAGGCACAGGCTCAGGAATTACATAAAGGCCTATGACCTTTGCATTGTGCTCTTTTGCTAAAAGTATTCCCTTTTTGATAGCCTTCCTGGAAAGCTCTGAACCATCCGTTGGCAAAAGGATATTTTTAAACATAGCTCATACCTACTTTTTTATTATGTATATAAAGGTTCCTGCCTCTTCTTTCATCTCAAGAAGTTGATATCCGCTTCTTTCGCAAAGTGCAGGGATGCTATGTTTGGTGCTGCTGTCATTGGCAAGGACCTGAAGCACCTGTCCCTTCTCCATCGTCTTTAATGTATTCATCGTCATTACCATCGGTCTCGGACATACCAGACCCTTAACATCCAGTGTTTTGTCAATCGTTATCTCCATATATACCTCCTATCCCTCCATATATTTTTTGAACGTCCTCCCTGCAAACCAGGTCATTATCAACGCCCAGAGGATGACAACAGAGAGGGTGAATACCACAGCTAAAGGGTAACTCCCGAATATCTGTGGCAGATACACATCTGTTATGTTCTTTGAGCCGAAGGGGGCAAAGATCTCCTTAAACCACTTCTCCTCCCTCATCGGGAAAAGCCATGAAGATACACAGATGAGGGTTATGAGACCAACCCATATCTTGACTTGCCCCTCGGCTGTCCTCCATAGACTGTCACTCACACAGGCCCCATTAAGGGCCATGCCAAGACCAAAGAGTATGGAGCCAATTAGTATGCCTATCCCGGCTGGGCTCACCGCAAAGATCTCGGCATAGGATATGTCAGGGATTGCTATTGCAAGGAGCTTGAAGGGAAGGAATCCTATCACAAGCAGTCCATAAAGAAGGGCCATCGCCCTGGACATGTCACTGAAGCCTGTCAGAAAAGGCTCCCTGTAAGCATAGGCAAAACACATCCCTCCCCTCTGCATCGCAAAGCCTGTCAGTGTTGCTGCAAGAAATGAAAGAGACAGGGCAGGAAATCCAAGACTACCAAACCTGTAAAGTACAGCAATCATCACCACTACAAGCAGTAAGCCCACAAGGGGCTGATACCTTATCCCTGCTGGCTCTCCACCATCTGCATTAGATGGAACCCTGGGCCATATTACCTCTGTCCTCTCAAAATGTGAAAGTGGTCTGTAAGGGACACCATCTGCAGTCGCACAGGCCATGGCCATCCGTCTCTTCTCAAGATACACTATCACCTTTGCACCAAAGAATGAACCTATCGTCATCCCTATAACCATTATTATCGCCTGGACCCCCATGGCGCCAAGATTCGTGGTACTGACAATGGGACAGCCAAACTGAAAGACTGCACCAACACCCATCAGAACGCCGCCAACCAGGGCAAGACCATACTCAAGCCTGTCAAGGGGTACCTTAAGGGCAAACTCCTTTGCAAGCAGTGCTGCAATAAGCCCCCCAAAGAGTATCCCCAGCATCGTTCCTGCTGTTGGCTCGAGAAGTGGATTCGGATACTGCACAAAGTAGCTTATGGTCTGTCCATCAGGCCAGGTATAACCATTAAAGGGATAATGGGGTAGGCCAATCTTCCCTAAGGCACTGTTTATAATACCCCCGAGTTCCTTCAATCCAAGAAAGGTACCAAGAGGCTTTGCCTGATCATAGGGATTCTCACCAGAGACCGTCCTCGCCAGTGACCATGTGGCTACCCCATAGGCTATTATCCCTGAAAGGGCCATAAATATGGCCGCTATCCACAGGGGCCACTTCTCCTTAAAAAACCTCCTGTACCATGTGTCCCACCAGGCCTTTATACCAAAACCAAGATCCTCCATATCTTTCCTCCTATAAAGTTCTTATTTAACATCCGCCTACTCCTGGCGGTAATAACATAAAGGGGATATTGCCCTGCCCCAGAATCTTACCCGTTCCAGCATCCTTTGCTGTTATGGTGAGCTCGAATTTTCCCAATGGTTTCCCTGGTGGTACAGAAAAAAGGACAGAGGAAGAAGCCATTGAATTCTTCACCATGACCTCATCCTCCATTATGTCAATACCCATGTCAGAAAACTTTTTTGGTATCTCAAATCTAACCTTATTCACATTCCCTCTAATGGTAAACTCGAATGGTAAGGTCACAGCCCTTCCAAGGGCAATCTGTGCCCTCGTAATCCCCGGTCGTCTTGCCTTCCATTTAAAAGCAGTCGCCTCCTCTGCAAAAGCTACTGAAATATAAGCAAGTTCCTTCTTTTTTGCCTCTTTTCCGGCAATCGGAATGGTCAGAAGGGATAAAACTATTATGGTTACAATGATCCTGAAATCTCTCATCTTACTCGTTACCTCCTTTTTTAATTTATTTTGATTCTTCCATCTTCATCTGCTCAGCCTGCTTTGCCAGTTTCATGAGTGGCCTGTCCAGGGGTGGCAGCATAAATCCAAGGGCTAGAAAGGCAATTATTACCGCAACCCAGAGCCATGGCAGGGTCAGACCGCCTCTCACCTCTCCCATCTTAAAACCTCCTTTCTTTTTTGAATTAAAACATCACCACGATATAACCTTATCGTATTGAAAAATCTTATCAACGAGTTCATCATAGGAAATATCCTCTCCGAGCCTTACTACATTTACCTCATGATCCTTCCCGTGAAACTCGATAAGTTTACTGACTGTCTCATCTGGTTCATCCCTTAGAATGTATAGTACTCTCATCTGCCCCTCCTAATAGGCAATGATATTATCCGATGCAAGGAGCCTCCTCGCCATCTCTTCTACTGTTATATTTTCAAATTCTCCATCACCTGAACAGATTGAATAAACGGGAATTCTCATCTCTCTAATGCCTTCAAGCTGTATCTCTGTTTCACCACTTTTTAAGAGAGGTTTTGTTAGATATATTTCCACCGGGTCCTCAAGAATCGTTAGACCAATACTCATTCTCAGCGCCTCAGATTGCCTGTCCCTGATAATTATGGCTATCTTTTTATCCATCTCCACCTCCTAAAGCACAATAACCCTGTCTGCATCATGATTCATAACAGCATTGTTATACTGACTACCGCATACTATTTCATCTGTAACCCTATCCTTGGAGACATTAAGGACATGGGTACTGTGGTCACAGAAGCTCATCGAGATATTCCTTTCCTTTGAAAGATTAAGAAAATCATCATTCTCAAGAAGCCTCACGCCTTCATCCATGGCAAAGATAATAACCTCGTGACCCTTCCTGACCGCAGAGTTGGCTATCCCGATTATATGCTTGAGATTTTTGTCCGTATTAACAAGTATGCCAAGCTTCATCTGGACCTCCTGATATAATCTTTAATAATCTCTTGAAACATCTATCACAAAACTTATTGTCCTTTCTGTCAGTATCGCTGAGACTGAATGACAAGGTCATAACGCATTTCTTATTGTTACAATGCCTGAGACCATTGAGATGGCCAATCTCGTGAGTAATTGTCTTCATAGCCCTCTCAATAAGCTTATCATCATATGCCCCTTGCCTAAGTCTTGAAATGGAAACCACTGAAATACCTCTGAGCATATCAGTAAATCCAAAGACATAGTTAAGGTTTGACCAGTATATATCAAGGCTTGTTAAAAGAAGGATGTAGAAATCATCCGATAAGGGATTCGTCACCCTGATTAATTCACTGACATTATATTGCCTTTCAAAGGATATAGGTAAAAGGGGTTCAACATGTTGAACCCCCGCCATATCTGATACCAGAGGGCATAAAGCAGGCAATGGAGATAAATAACCCTGACCAATTCGCTTCATAATTTCCACTGTGAATGCTTTATCCATCTCCTCTGTAGTCATAATCTTAATTCTCTTTATCATAATACTATGAACAACCTTCAAAAACCTATTTATCCTTAGCCTTTTTCAATTCCTCAAGCTCCTTTTTAAGTTTTTCAATATCATCCTTCATCTTAACAATGCCTTCAAGATTTATCCATTGCTCATTTGCCACAGGATAGGGAGGATAAACACTATTGCCATATACGATCCAGGAATCATCATAATTTGCCACATCCTTGAACCCCATAAGTCTCAACTGAAGGTATGTCAGTGTCGAACGGGAACCAGTCTGACAATATCCTATTGTTCTCTTGTTCTTGTCTAAATTCCCAAAAAATTTATTCAGGAATTTTTCAGGCAGAATCTTTCCCGTTCTTTTGTCATATGTTAACTCATGAGAGACATTGATCGTTGTATTTGGTATGTAGCCACCTCTCAGGGAACGGGATTCCTTCCCAGAATGCTCCTTTTCAGTCCTCGAGTCGATTAACTGTACATTCTTAATCTCTCCTCTTGCTATCTTTAATATCTCCTCAGTTGTTGCTATCCTTGATGGTACAACCCTCGCCTTGAATGTAGCGGGTTGAGGCTTAACAGGCTCTGATGAAACAGCCTTTCCAGCCGCCTTCCATTCCGTCATACCGCCATCAAGAAAATGCACCTTATCATGGCCGAGATATTCAAGTATCCAGAAACCAACAGAGGCATGAACAATCTTTTTCTCATCGCCATAAACCACCACATGCTTATCATTACTGATGCCGACGCTTCCGATTATCTTCTCAAGCTGTTCAGGCTTCAGGGCCCTTTCTGTTCCGTCCCTTAGAGCCTCACGGCAGGAACTGCCAAGGAATACAGCTCCAGGGATATGTTCCTTCTCGTAATCCTTCTTATCACGACAATCAAGAATGATCCAATCAGGTTTTCCCAAGACCTTTTCTACATCATCAGGGGTCATCAAAAGCGCAGGATTCACCCATGCAAGGGCATAGCCGTAAAAGGCTATGACAATACTTACAGCAAAGGCAAGGACAAGACCTTTCTTCTTCATTCCTCGTTACCTCCTTTAGTTTTTTTTAATGTTACAGCAAAGGAAATGCCAATTATAAGAAGCTTGATTTTAAAGGTTTCTCTAATTACATCACGACAGTTACTGGCTAATATGGAACAGGTCAAACCCCAGTTGTCCAGTATTGGACAGCTGAGTCATACTCATCCTCAACAGTTTTTACCACGCAACACCTCAAAACTGATGCCAGGAAGTTATCACTGTTGCCTGAGCCGATACTCCCATAGCCACTTTCCAACACACCGCCTCTCAATGGAAAGGCCCTTTGAAATGTTTAAACGGCTGGAATCGCTGGAACTGTTTAAACTGTCTGAACCATAAAGAGACTCTAATCTTTTCTTCAAGTTTTTTTGTCAAAGATCATCCCTTGGCAGGCTTGCTTAAAGGTCCTTGCAACCTCTAAACCCCTGTCTGCGTGCTGCGGACACGCACAGGCTGGGAGGCTATGGCACAAGGGCATGGGGCAGAGAAAGGCGATGACCCACCAGTAGGGGTAGTTCGCGAACCGCCCCTACTAAAAAGAAATATTTAATCCTCTCGCCTCTATCCTCTCGCCTACTGCCTAACTATAGACCGTTCGTGGGTCTGAAACCCTCAATGCTCCAACATATCCAATCATCCAGCCTGCGAGGTTGAATTGGCCTGTTGTCTGTCATGGCAGGCTTTGTGGCTGAGATCAAGGCCTGGTGCCAGGAATGATTTAACAGATGTAACTTAAAAAATAAACTGTAGATGGGTTATAATAAATAAAAATGTCCTGGCTTGATTATCATAATCTCGAAGAAATCCTTATAGCATTCGCATGTCTTACCATCTCGGTCAGGGCTTACCTGAATGGAAAGGTAAATTCCAGAGATAATGAAAATAGGGCCAGAGTCTTTATCTATGCCTCGGGATTTCTCATACTATCTTTAAGCAGTTTGATCCATTCCCTAATCCATATACTCTCCCTCAATGAGAATATGCTCTTTCAGACACTAACAGGATATTCTCTCGGCCTGTTTCTTATAATACTTTCCATATCAATTAAAGAACCTGAAAACAAGACAATTTTGCCATTATTACTTTACATCCCTTTTATAGCCCTCTTACTTCCTGATATATACAAAAATTTACCTGATTTTAAGCTCTTCAGACCGCTTATCTGGATTATTGTTGCATACCTTTCTGGCACATTATCCATACTGCATATTGCTATGTATCAAAATTCCTCTATGAGGTCTTTACTTTACATGTCCCTCGCTTATACCTTAATAGCTATCTCGGGAGTCTTTCTTTTTTTCCCGAGCGCAATTGGTTCAACGCCCTGGTTGCATGGTCATCTGATGAGACCGGTCGGATTCCTGATTATACTAATGTCACTAAAAAATAAGTTCTTCACGACCCTTAAGGGAAGCATTCTTTACAAGGCCTTATCCGCCTTTTCCTTACTTTCAGGGCTGCCCCTTGTGTTCCTTGGCATGACCATCCTTTACCAGGAGATCAGTCCAATAGACATAGTAGAAAGTCGCCTGCTCATATTTATGATGCTTCTTATAACACTTCTTGTTACAATGATATTCGGTATAGGCGTTATCACAAGGCTCATAAATCCTATCGTAAACCTTAAGAGAGAGGTAGACAGTGTAACAGAAAAAGGCCTCAGTCACAGGGTTCAAAATACGTCATCAAGGGATGAGATAGAGGACCTTGCCCTCTCATTCAATAGAATGATATCAGACTTAGAACAAAGCGTTAACGAGCAATTAAGGCTTAGCCGGCTTGCCGCGACAGGGGAACTTGCTGCAACACTTGCCCATGAGATTAGAAATCCATTAAACTCAATCCAGGGTGCAGCATCCTATATCAGAAAGAACTTCAGAGGTGCCCTTCTTACAGAATTCATAAAGATAATAAATGATGAAGTCTCTCGAATAAATAAACTGACAACTAACCTCCTTAATTTTGCAAAACCTATCTCCCCTAATCTATCTCCTTCAAATATTAATACAGTTGTAAAGAGCACAGTAGAACTTGTTAAAGGTGAGTTTGAGGATAAGGGTATCAGTCTAAAAGCAAACCTTGATGAGACCTTGCCCGAGGTTTTAATAGATGTAAACCAGATCAAGCAGGTAATTATTAATCTTATGCTTAACGCCCTTGATGCAACAGATAAAGGTGGTTCGGTGAGTATCGTAACGAGTTCATCAAATGGTAATATAATCTTGAGTGTTATAGATTCGGGTAGAGGCATTAAGAAAGAGGACATGAAAAATATCTTTAATCCCTTTTTTACAACCAAGGCATCCGGGACAGGTCTTGGTCTTGCAATTGCTGACAGGATTGCAAAAGAGCACGGTGGAGAGATCACTGTTGAGAGTAGCGAAAAACAGGGAAGCAGGTTCAGCCTTCTTCTTCCATTAAGGAGAAAATGAAAAAGAGGATACTGATAGTTGATGATGAAATAAATATACTGAAGGTGCTTAAAGCAGCATTAAGTAAAAGCTATGAGATTGTTACTGCTAAAAGCTCCAGTGAAGCCTTATCTGTCCTGAATTCCGGGGACATACACCTGGTACTATCAGACTACAGACTTCCTGATATGGATGGTACAGAACTCCTTACAAGGGTCAGGGAAGTCCAGCCCGATATTCCCTTTATAATTATAACCGCCTATGGGACTATAGAAAAGGCAGTAGAGGCTATGAGAAAAGGTGCGTATACATACCTGACAAAACCCGTCAATCTTGACATACTCTATTCAATTATAAGAGAGGCCCTTTCAAGTGATAGCAACCTCAAAGACAGAATTGAGGAAAAAGAAAACTATCAGTTACTGAACCTCCTTGGAAGGTCAAAGGCAATGAGAGAGGTCTTTACGACGATAAAGCGCGTAAGTAAAACTGATGCACGTGTTCTTATTCTCGGAGAGACAGGAACGGGCAAGGAACTTGTTGCAAGGGCATTACACTACTCATCACTTAGAGCTTGCAAACCCTTTATAACCATTGACTGCACAACCATCCCAAAGGACCTCCTTGAAAGCGAATTATTTGGTTATGACAGGGGTGCCTTTACCTGCGCATATGAGGATAAAGTGGGCCTGATTGAGATGGCAAACGGTGGTACATTATTCTTTGACGAGATCGGAGACCTTGAGTTCTCTCTACAAAAAAAGCTCCTAAGATTCATACAGGAAAAGGAATTTAGCAGGGTGGGGAGTAATAAAAAAATACAGGTTGATGTCAGGATAATAGCTGCAACAAATAGAGACCTCGAGGATGCTGTAAAAAGGGGTGACTTCAGGGCTGACCTCTTTTATCGTCTTAACGTAATAACAATATATATACCCCCCCTGAGAGAAAGAAAAGAAGATATACCTATCCTTGCCACACACTTTCTTGGACTTTACGAAAAAAAGACAGGAAAAGACATAAAGGGATTTGAACCGGAGGTAATGCATATTCTCACTGATTATGACTGGCCAGGAAATGTAAGGGAGCTTGAGAATATGATCGAGAGGGCGGTCATACTCTGTAACTATGACCATATAACAAGGGAATGCCTTCCACAGAAACTACTGAAAACCCTCGATAACGGTTTAGCTGTCACAGGTGATCCAGACAATCTCAATCTCATCGAAATAGAGAAAAAACTGATACTGTCTGCGTTAAACAAGACCTCATGGAATCAATCCATGGCATCAAGACTTCTTGGTATCAGCAGGAAACAACTAAGGACAAAGATGAAAAACCTCCGTATCCCTTTCTCACCTCCTACCGTTGCCTGAAAGAGGGGATTGTGATAAATTATACACATGACGATGTGCATATTAAGACATCTTTTATCCTCCTTTATGTTAACCCTAACTATACTGGGTTGCTCTCAGGGCCCTCCTGATATTCATATCAGCGATGTTATATCCCTTCCATCCCCTGTGATGAAGGGAGTGGTTTCTGTATTCATGAGGATAAGCAACAGAGGCGGAAAAGACCACCTCATAGGTGCTCGTACAGATATTGACGGCACAATTGTCGAGCTCCATGATGAAAAGGATGGAAGGATGGTTAAGGTTAAGGGTATTAAGATACCGTCAAAGGGACGGGTCGAGATGGTTCCCGGAGGACTGCATATCATGATATTCAATCTACCCGATAGTGTAATGAATGGTGATGAGATGACACTTTACATGGGATTTGAAAAATCAGGTGAGAAGTCAGTAAAATTAAGGGTCTTGAAAAAATCAGAGAGGAGGTCATAAATGAAAAAGATTTTCGTATTAACAATTTTCATCTTCGCAGGGGTACTTTCATATGCTATCACACCCCTTGAAGGTCATGAGAAGGGTCATAATGATACGAAAAAGGATTGTAAGTGTCTGGCCATGAATCACTCACACCATAGCCAGCATATGGAACAGCCTATGCCTTCACAGGATGATACAAAAAAACATCCATCATGCAGATACTGCGGCATGGACAGGGAGATGTTCTCTCATAGCAGGATGCTTATTATGTATGAAGATGGTTCATCAATAGGAACATGCAGTATTCACTGCACAGCCATTGAACTTGCCGTTAATATTGATAAAACTATCAAGTCAATAATGGTTGGAGATTACAATACAAAAAAACTTATTGATGCGGAGAAGGCATACTGGGTAATCGGTGGTGATAAGCAGGGTGTCATGACGAAGAGGGCAAAATGGGCCTTCGAGAAAAAGGAAGACGCTGATGCCTTTGTAAAAGAAAACGGGGGCAGTGTAGCAACATTCGAGGATGCCCTCAAGACAGCCTATGAGGACATGTATGGTGACATAAAGATGATAAGGGAAAAGAGGAAAATGATGAAACAAAAGAAGATGATGGAGCATAAACACTAAAAGACAGTTAAGGCTGGGGTGTGAGGAGTTGAGAGCTAAAAAATTAATTTTTGCAAGTATTATATTGTTTTTTGTTACTTCTCACTCCCCCCTTCTCACTTCATGCTTTTACGCCTGCGCCGGAGAGATAAAACCCGTCAAACCATCTCAGAAGGATAAGTGCCCTGTTTGCGGGATGTTTGTCTATAAGCATCCTGACTGGATAGGCCAGATCATATTTAATGATAGTAGTTATGCTGTATTTGATGGTGTTAAGGATATGATGAAGTATTATCTGAACATGAAAAAATATACCAGAAAAGAACCAGGCGATATAGTTGCCATATATGTGACAGACTATTACAATCTCAAATTCATCGATGCCAGAAAGGCCTTTTATATCCAGGGCAGCGATGTTTTAGGTCCAATGGGAAAGGAGCTTATACCCTTTGAAAGGGAATCAGATGCAAAGGTTTTTATGAGGGACCACAAGGGAAAAAAATTGCTGACCTTTAATGAGATCACCCCTGAAATGCTGAGATTACTTGAGGAATGAGAAGGTCCTCTATCTTTTTTATCTATATAGCAATTACCTTCATAATTCTCTGTCTCTTCTTCATTCAATCCTCAATAGAGATAAGAATGAGAGAGGGAGAGATAAGAATGAAGAAAGAGACGGTAAGGGTGCTCGGCATAACTGATTTATGTCTGTTTACAGAGGCCCGTTATACAAGACACCCCTCAATGGCAGACCAGCATACGCCCTTCCAGGACTATCCCCTTTCTCTCGAGCATTTTCCTTCTGGCTCAATGGTAAATCCATATGTGAGAGACAGAGGTAATTTGCTTGCTACCCCTGCAATGACCGAAGGCCGAAATAAAGGCAATGAATAGGTTCAGAAATATCCTTGATTTCACCATATCATCTCTCCTCAGGAGAAAAGGCAGGAACATCTCCCTCATCGTTGTTTACACGTTCATCGTCTTTATCATAGGTTCGGTGATGTTCTTTACAGAGGCCCTTAAGAGAGAGGCCTCTATTGTCTTAAAGGATGCTCCAGAGATAATAGTACAGAGGATGCTGGCAGGTAGACATGACCTTATACCATCAAACTACGCTGACAGTATTAAAAATATTGTCGGTGTTCATTCCGTTAAAGGTCGTCTCTGGGGATACTACTTTGATCCCATAACAGGTGCCAATTACACCATAATGGTTCTTAATCCAGACAATTTATTACCGGCCTTAGACCTACCAGTAATAAATGAGGGCGAAATAATAATTGGAAGGGGGATAGCAAAAACAAGTTTAATAAATCGTGGTGATACGATTCCTTTCAAATCCATTAAGGGTGAAACAGTATATCTCAAGGTTAAGGATATAATGCCGTCAGAATCAGAACTCATTACTGCAGATATAATACTTATTTCAGAAAGTGATTTTAAAAAACTTTTTGGAGCCCCGTCAGGTTACTTCACGGATCTTTCTATCAATGTGAGGAATCCAAGGGAAATACCTGTCATCTCCAGAAAGATTACAGAGATACTCCCGGATACCAGGCCGATTATAAGGGATGAAATCCTGAGAACCTATGAGTCTGTCTTTAACTGGCGTAGCGGAATAATAATGCTCATTTTATCTGGTTCTCTTGCAGCTTTTATAATATTTGCCTGGGACAGGGCAACAGGCCTGAGCGCAGAGGAGAGAAAAGAGATTGGCATATTAAAGGCAATAGGATGGGAGACCTCTGACGTTATACTGATGAAGCTCTGGGAAGGAGTTTTTATATCACTTTCATCATTCCTGTCGGGCATCATCCTTGCCTATCTTCATGTATTTTTCACCTCATCTTACCTGTTCAAACCGGTCCTCATGGGCTGGTCCGTTCTGTATCCTGATTTCAGGCTCATTCCATTCATAGACCTTTACCAGATAGCAACGCTCTTCTTTCTTGTCGTATTACCTTACACGGTCGCCACAATCGTGCCGTCTTGGAGGGCTGCCACGATTGACCCTGATACGGTGATGAAATGATCAGGCTGAAGGATGTTAGAAAGGTATTCAATTCAGGCAGACCAAATGAATTTGTTGCCCTCAGAGGTATCAGCACCGATATAAGCCTGAATAGGGTTACGGTGTTAAAGGGACCGAGCGGCTCTGGCAAGACAACGCTATTAAGCATTATAGGTTGTATGGCTAGACCCACCGCCGGCAGGGTATGGCTTCAGGATAGAGAGGTAACAAGCCTCCCTGAAAGATTCCTTACAGAAATTAGAAGAAGGACCTTTGGTTTCGTCTTTCAGCAATTTAACCTCATAAGAGGAATCAATGTAATAGAAAATGTAATGCTTCCAGCCTATCCATCAGGAGAAGACATAAGCAGTGTAAGAGAAAGGGCTACAGAAATCATTAAGCTCTTTAATCTTTCTGGCAAGGAGTCAATGAAGGTCGAATGGTTATCAGGTGGAGAACAACAGAGAGTCGCTATTGCAAGGGCATTAATTAATAATCCATCAATCATCATCGCTGATGAGCCAACGGCCCACCTTGATACGAATCTCTCCAGAGAATTTATTGGATTCATGAGGTTGTTGAAGGAGTCTGGTAAGACTATCATAATAGCCAGCCATGACCCGATAGTATATGAATCTGATATTGTCGATGAGGTATTAAACATGAGGGATGGAATGTTCGTTAACAGGGAGACATGATACTGAACCCTGCTGTAATAGCCCTCATACTCTCATCATTTCTGATAAGTGGCATGGTTATTTACTCCTCCCTCTTTGGTCTTCAGATACTCAGGAGATGGGATATGAAGAGCGGGAGCGAGACACAGCTCAACCTCGAGAGAAAAACCTATCTTATATCAACAATGCTAAGCTATGCCCTTGTATTTCAGCTAATATCCCTTTTTCTTTTTATCTATACAGCAGATGATCTCCACAGAATGTTTGCAGGGGCCATGTGTGCTGCTGGCACCCTTAATGTTAATAAATTTGGATATCCGGCCCTTTTACTGAAGATTTCATCCTTCCTGCTATCCGGTATATGGCTTACTATTAACTACACAGACAATAGGGCTTATGATTATCCCCTTATAAAGAAAAAATATCTACTCCTTATTCTCCTCACACCAGTCTTTATAATGGAAACTACCATTCTCGTCACGTACCTGACAGGCCTCAGGGCTGATGTGATAACCTCCTGTTGCGGCTCTCTGTTCGGTTCTCAAAAAGAGGGCCCTGTCTCTGAGATTACCTCATTACCTCCTTTGCAGGCAGAGATTATATTCTTTTCCTCAATTACTGCTGCTCTTATATCTGGTTTCTATTTTCTAAGATCAGGGCGAGGGGCTTACCTGTTTTCATCTCTTACGGCCATCGGTTTCATCATTTCAATAGTTGCAATAATCTCTTTTGTATCTCTTTATATTTATGAACTTCCCACCCATCATTGTCCATTCTGTATATTTCAAAGAGATTACAATTACATTGGCTATCCAATATATATCAGCCTTTTTACAGGAACTGTATGTGGTACCAGTATCGGTGTTATAAACCCCTTCAGGATGGTAGCAAGTCTCAGACAAGTTATTCCATCATTACAGAAAAGGCTTGCTCTCATCTCTCTTACATGCTATATAGTACTCCTTATAATTGTGATTTATCCATTAGTTTTTTCTGACTTTAAACTACAATAAATTAATCCCTCCCCTTTGTAAGAAAACTCAGAAGACGTCCAACGAAGACACCAAATATCCCGCCGATTAATGCGCCGAAGGCACTAATAAATCCTATAACCACAACAACTCCGAGGATAACAATAAAAGATTCCCTGTTAATTGTGCTCCCGAGTAATAAACTCAGATCATGGGCAACAGCATCCTTCCATCCACCACCAAGGGAAGTTCCTAATAACAGGTCCATACTGAGAGAGACAATAAGACCCATGATACCTCCACCGATCAGACCAATATAAAAAGCGCGCCTCACCCCTCTATCCCGTACTTCTTTAATTTCCTGTAAAGGGTTGCCAGGTCAATTCCGAGGACTCTGGCTGTCTCTTCTTTATTCCTGCCCCTTGACATATATATACCCTGGATAAGGTTTTTTTCATAACTTTCAATCGAAGATTTAAGGGTTGATATCTCTCCCTGTTCTATAACGATCTTCCTGATTTTATCAGGCAAATCATTTTCGGTTATATATTCTCCCTGAGAAAGAACTACAGCCCTCTCAATGACATTCCTTAATTCCCTTACATTTCCTGGCCATGAGTACTGCATGAGCCATCTCATGGCATTTCCATCCACTCCCTTAACAACCTTTTTATTAGCTTCTGAATAAATCTTCACAAAATGATTAACAAGCAGAGGGATATCTTCCCTTCTCTCTCTCAGTGGAGGAATCCTGATCTCTATGACATTCAATCTATAATAGAGGTCCTCTCTAAAGGTCTTATTGGCAATCTTCTCTTCAAGATTCTGGTTCGTTGCTGTAATAAGCCTTATGTCAACTATCCTTGGCCTCGTATCACCAAGAGGGGTAACTTCAGACCTCTCAAGGACCTTCAGGATTTTCGCTTGAAGTCCTAAAGGCATGTCGCCTATCTCATCAAGAAACAGCGTACCCTGATCAGCCATCACTATCAAACCTGTCTTATCAGAGACAGCACCTGTAAAGGCACCCTTTTTATATCCAAAAAGTTCGGATTCAAGGAGCCCTTCAGGTATAGCAGAGCAATTTATTGAGATGAATGGCCTGTCCCTCCTTGGACTGTTACAATGAATCAATTCTGCCAGAAGCCCTTTACCCGTCCCGCTTTCACCGAGGAGGAGTATATTACTCTTAGTTGGTATAACCTTTTCCAGCGTCTCGAGTATCCCCATCATTGCCTCTGAGTCGGCAACAAAGTCCATACAACCCATACGCTGGCTTAATTGTTGTTTCAGGGCTATATTCTCAGCCATCAGCCTCTTTTGTTCCAGGACTCTTCTAACGGTAATCCTTATCTCTTCGTTAAGAAAAGGTTTTACTATGTAATCAGCAGCACCTTTTTTCATTGCCTCCACAGCCGACTCCACAGAGGCAAAGGCCGTCATTATTATCACTGCTGTATCGGAGCTCAATTCTTTAGTCTTTTCAAGAACGCCTATACCGTCCATCTTTTCCATCTTAAGATCTGTAAGCACTACATCAAAGTGTTCTACCTTAATCTTCTCTATGGCATCCTCACCACTTGTTGCCGTGGTTACACTATACCCCTCAGCCCTCAGAAGAAAATCCAGGGCCCTGCATATATCCATTTCATCATCCACCACAAGTATCTTTGGCTTCATCTTACACCATTAGCAGGCAGGGTTATCCTGAAATTAGATCCTTTATTCTGTTCGCTCTCAACAGTGAGTGTACCGTTAAGTTTTTTGATAATACTGTAACTGACAGCAAGCCCCAGACCTGTGCCCTTCTCTTTCGTTGTATAAAAGGGATCAAAAATACGTGATAAATTCTCTTTTGGTATACCCACGCCAGTATCCTCAAATTCCACCACCACACTGCCATCCCTGACATAACTTCTCATAGTTAGTGTACCTCCTTCTGGCATGGCATCAAAGGCATTCAAAATTATATTTATGAAGACCTGTGAGAGTTGATTTCCATCTGTGATTATCTCTGGTATATCAGGGCTTAACTCCTTCTGGATACTTACAGCCTTTGCCCTTTTATCGTATTGAATAAGTGCAAGGGCTGATTCAATTAAGGAATTTATATTCCATGACTTAAATTCAAGGGGTGGTGTCTTGGAAAAACCTGAAAGCTGTTTAAGGATGTCAGCAATCCTTGCAATATGGAAATAAATGGTCTCTAGACTCTCCTTTTTAAACTCATCCTTTTCCATCTCTTTAAGAATCTGAACAAAGGAAAAAACTGATGTTAAGGGATTGCCGATCTCATGTGCTATACCTGCCGTGAGCCTTCCGAGAGCAGCCATCTTCTCAGAATGCATCATCTGTTCTTCCATCTTCTTCATCTCTGTCACATCCTGAACAAGCCTTATATAACCATGAACCTCACCCCTATCATCCACAATGGGGGCAGTGGTAATCTGAAAATACTTATCCTTCTCACCAAAAAGGTTCAAAAGCACCTCTGTCTGCATGTTCTGCTCTGAATAGGAACTCAGGACAGTACAGTCAGCACAGATCTCCTCGCAGTATCTTCCAGTTATGTCTATTCCAGCCATCTCCTTCATCTTCTGGTTTGTCCATTCTATCCTGCCATCTTTATTTATAAGAACAATACCACTGCCTATAGCGCTGACTATAGTGTTCAACTTTTCCTTCTCGGAAGATAATTCCCTCGTCCTTATTACGACTTCCTTCTCAAGGTTCTGTGCATACCTCTCAAGTTCCTCCTGGTGTCTCGCCCTTTCCTCGGCCTGAACCCTCTTTCTGTTCATGACAATAAGCATAGCTGCCACAATAGTCGTGGTAGCAAATATTGATATTATAAGCCATGAGTATAGTTTCATTGACCTCTGAATAGCCAGCGTAACCTCTGAATAAGGTGCCGAGACAGCAACTATCCATTTTGATGAACCTATGTTAGCCGTTGAATAGGCGAGGACCTTATCCTCCCCTGTGGGGGCTACATATACCCCGAAATTCTCACCCTTTTCCTCTAGTATCCTCTTTTCCACTTCAAAGGACCTGTGGCATCTAAAACAGGAGCGGTCTGTCATATACAGGTTCTTTCCCACCATATCAGGCTGAGTGGGATGATAGAGGAGATAACCCTTCTCATCCATCATCCAAGCATATCCTCTCGTGCCTGATTTTATGTCAGTAAGAAATCTATTTCCTATATCATCTATCCTGAAAAGGAAGAATATCGTTCCAATGCGACGACCTCCCTTATGAACAGGTGATATAATTGCGAGCATGGAAGGCAATTCAATAATGTTCGACTCAGTCTCTTTTACTTCCCTGCTTTTTATAAACAACTCTGGCATATATTTTTTCACAATTTCACCTTCACCAAAAAGAAAAACGAGATCACCCTTTTCATTAAAAAATCCTATATCGGCCTTTACTATCCCTTTATGCTTTAGTTCCTCATTTACAAGCGCTTTAAATTCCCTCTCACTGATTGAACTCATTTCCGAGAATTCACGGGATATCTCTGAGACCTCTTCCTTCATAAAACTTATATAAGAACTGATCGTTCCTGCTATAGAACGGGCAAGGAGCAATTGTTGTTTATTAAACTGAGTAGCCATGTCAAGCTGCAGCGTATTCTGGAAAAAGATATTAAGGGTAATCAGTGCCGAGACAACAATGATCAATATTGCAATGATAAAGAAATATCCTCTCATGCTTCACCGAGTGGAAGGCAGGCAACAGGGTTTAAATTAGGCCCTGCCACCATCCCCCTCACATAATTATGATAACCTGCGAGGGCAATCATTGCTGCGTTGTCAGTGCAATACTTCAGAGGAGGCATAAAGAGTCTCCCTCCCCTCCTTGAAACCAACTCAGCCAACTCCTTTCTCAGCAGACTGTTCGCCCCAACCCCACCAGATACAGCAACTATATCTAATCCTTCTTTATCCAGGGCAAGCTCAACCTTCTTCACTATCACATCAATGACAGCGGCCTGAAACGATGCAGCAAGGTCCCTGATGTACTCAGAATCCCTGGAGACCACACTGTTCCATGGGTTCATAGCCAGGGTCCTCTGAACCTCAAACCTCACTGCTGTCTTTAAACCGCTGAAGCTAAAATCAAGACTTCCTGGCAAATAGGCCCGCGGGAAAGAGATTGCGTCTGGTCTTCCATACCTTGAAAGATTATCTATTATAGGACCTCCCGGATAACCAAGGGAGAGTAACTTTGACACCTTATCATAGGCCTCTCCTGCTGCATCATCCCTTGTCCTCCCCAGTTCCTTATAAAGTCCAAAACCATCTACCCTGTAAAGACTTGTATGTCCACCTGAAACTATCAGGGCAAGATAGGGAAACTCGATATCAAGGACTGAGCCGTCCTCATTAAGAAAACTTGAAAATATATGCCCTTCTATATGATTTACAGGAATTAAAGGTATGCCTCCTGAATAACAGATAGCCTTTGCAAAAGAACATCCTACAAGTAGAGAGCCAATAAGACCAGGACCATGGCATACAGCAATACCTGAAAGGTCACTCAGTCTTACTCCTGCTACCCTCAGTGCCTCTTCAGTAACAGGCCATATCATCTCAATATGCCTCCTTGATGCGAGTTCAGGAACGATTCCGCCATATTCCTTATGAACCGACTCCTGGTTGGAAACAATGCTTGATAAGATTCTTTTACCATCCTCGATTACTGCAGCAGCCGTGTCATCACAGGAGGTATCAATACCAAGTATATACATTTCCTATCTTAACTCCTGAACCCTTACTCCCTCGGGCAGAGAAAATTCAAAGAGGCTATTAGATACACCTGTATTTATACTGACATCTTTCAGTCTTATCTCTATAATGTTATAACGGTTATCGGTGATTATTATGGTGCCCAATGGAAACTCACTATTCGACGGTTTCAATTCAATCGAAGCAACCCCTCCCCTCATTCTCTTCGGTGTAAGCAGGAGGCCATCATCCTTCTCCACAATAGTAAAATCCCTGTCAATATTGCCAAGACCTGCAAGAAGGGCAACGGGGGTCTGTCCATACAGTTCGGGATCAAATCTATTTCTAATGGCCTGTTTTTGTTTCTTTTGATAGACAATCATTTCATCTCCCTTAATTATGACCTCTGTTTCATCGCCACCATTACTGTAATGCCACCTCAGTCTGGATGGTATCTTTATAAAAAAACTGCCCTTGTATGTCTCGGTCCTCTTAAAATCTTTAATATTTGTCCTCTGAACAAAACCTCCCTTTAAGTCCTTTACACTGCTATATACCGCTTTGATCTCATCGATGGTAAGTTTATTTGTGGCAGGTGAACTATTATGGACGAATACAGATATAGCCGTAATTAATAACAAAAACGCAAAATGTCTCATATACTAACCCATAACTGTAACGTCCATTACTGCACTGGCAATAACAAATACCTTAATATTATTGCTATGACTATCAACGGGTTTCATGAAAAAACCCGAACTTTTACTTGATTCAAGAAAAAAACCCTTCTGCCACGGGATATCTCCTTCAGCGTATCCCGTCATTGTCTCGCCATCCTTAAATTTAACAAAGATTCTCCTGCCCGCGGGTATAGTTCCAAGAAATGACTTGGTCTCCACCCTGTTTCTGTCACCCTCAAAGGTCCTGACAAAAAATATAGCCTTTAACTCTTCCATACGAATCGATATCCTCTCCGAGGAGAGGTCCTCTATAATAACCTCCTTATCAGAAGGCGAAAAACTCAGAATATAGCCTTTCAGTATCCTTCCATCAATGTATCTTACAACAACCTTTTCCCTATCCATAATCACACCTTAATATTGTATTTAATCTTAGCCCTTTTTCTGTTTTCAGTTATGATCATCATTGCTATCTCTGACTTCTTTTGAGATATGAGCACATCTTTTATCTGGTTCTTTGCCTCATCAAATGACAGGACCCTTGATGGTTCCTTTTCCTTTATCCTGAATATATAATAGGCGTTATCCTTTCCCTTAAACGGGCCATAGGCCTGATTAAGTCTCGCCATCTTCATTGAATTAGCAATATCCTTTGAAAAGACATCCGGTCCTATCCAGCCATAGTCAGTGGCCGAGGCCCTTTGTTCTCTGACAAGCCTTGCTGATAGGTTATCAAAATCCTCTCCTCTTCTAATATCTTTCATGGCCTTTACTGCCTCTTCCTCTGAACTGAATTGCAATATCTTTACAAAAACCCGCTCGGGCTTAAGGAACGGAACCGGACTGTTCTTATAAAAAGACTTCATTTCATCCTCTGTTATTGAATCCTCTTTAACGAGCTCATCGAGAAGTTTCGTTATCAGTAAACGATCCCTTGTCCTCTTTTCAAAAATATCATAGGAGATACCAGATTTCTTAAGTTCTTCAATAAATTCCTTTTCAGTCCTGTTTCCCCTCTGGGCAGCAATTGCCTCCCTGACCTCAGAATCTGAGACTGTTATCTTTTTTGACCTTGCCTCTTTGACTAAAAGGGCCTCTCCAATCAGTTCCTCCGCTACGCTTTTTCTTATCGCCGACTCATTCACCTTAACATTAATGGACAGGTGCGAAGAAAGTCTCTCCTTGAGGGCAAGATTAAAGATTTCCATGGGTATCCTTTCTCCATCAACTGTTATAGCATCCCTGCTCCCACAACTGACAAGGCTAAAAATCATGAACAAAACTGGTAAGATAAATGACCTTCCCATGCACACCCTCCAAATTTTACTATATTGTAACATATAGCCCTGTCTTGTGTATAATTATACAAAAGAAAGGAGGGCCTATGCTCAGGGCAAAGGATATAATGACGAGGGATGTTATAACGGTTACTCCATCAATAACGATTGAGGAGTTCGCGAGAATCCTGATGAGAAATCAGATAAGCGGGGCGCCTGTAGTCGATGATAATGGCTCGCTTATTGGCATAGTCACAGAGAATGACCTTATCACGCAGAATAAGAGACTGCATATACCAACAATCCTCAGGCTCTTTGATGCCTTCATCCCCCTCGGGACAAGCAGGCTCGAAAAAGAAATAAAAAAGATAACGGCCACTACAGTCGGTGAAATATGCACAAAAAAGGTTATAACCGTTGAACCGGATACACCGCTTGAAGAGATTGCAACAATAATGACCGAAAAAAAGATACACCTTATTCCTGTGACAGAAAAGGGTAGAATTGTCGGGATAATCGGCAAAAAAGACATAATTAAAGGTGCTTCTGGTGAGGCTCTTAAGTAAAAGTCCTGAGGAAACATTAGAGATTGGGATAAAAATTGGTCGGACGCTCAAGGAAGGAGATACAATCGCCCTTTTCGGTGAACTTGGCTCAGGCAAGACGATATTAGTAAAAGGTATCGCCTCTCACTTCTCGGTCCCTGAAAAGGATATTACAAGTGCAAGTTTTACAATAATCTCTGAACACAAGGCAACAATAAAGGACAAAAATCAAACCATTCCGTTTTATCATATCGACCTCTATCGCCTGGAAAACAGTGACATTGATTTTCTTGGTCTTGAGGAATACATAGGCAGGGGGATTTGTGTCATTGAGTGGGCAGAAAGACTCGGGAAAATCCATGAAGATTTTATCAGGGTTAACTTAACGATAATAGATGCCGAGAAGAGGGAGATTATTATCGAGGGTATAAATGAAGAGGATTGGTATAATAGGTAAGTCTGGCAGACCAGAACCAGCAGAGATAGCAAAAGACATCATCCCGTGGCTGAGAGAAAGAAATGCTGAGGTCTTTGTGGATCTGGAGACATCCCAGTTTATTGGAATAAAGGGTTATCTCAGGTCAGAGATACCAAACCTTGTGGATCTTGTCCTCGTCCTCGGTGGAGACGGAACAATGCTCTCTGTTGCAAGGCTCGTCTGCGAAAAAGGCATCCCCATCCTGGGTATAAATCTTGGAGGGCTTGGCTTTATAACAGAGGTAAAGAGAACGGAAATTTATGAAGCCCTCGAGAGGGTCTTCTCAGGCCAGTACTACATAGAAGACAGATTAATGCTCAATTCCTATGTGGTCAGACATGGTGAGAGGATAGCAGGATACACCACCCTCAACGATGTTGTTATTAACAAGGGTGCCCTTGCAAGGATAATTGAACTCGAAACCTTTGTTGACAAAAGATATGTAACAACCTTCAGATCAGATGGACTCATTGTTGCTACCCCTACTGGTTCAACGGCCTACTGTCTTTCTGCTGGAGGACCTATCCTGTTTCCTACCATCGAGAGCATCGTCCTGATACCCATCTGTCCTCACACATTGACGAACAGGCCCATTGTGCTACCTGAGAATGTATACATAGAAATTACATTGAGGTCCCTTGTTGAGGATGTCTTCCTCACCCTTGATGGTCAGGTAGGTTTTTCATTGAGACAGAATGATACCGTGATAGTAGAAAAGTCACCCTATAAGACAAGACTTATCATACCCTTTGAAAGGGATTTTTTTGAGGTCCTGAGGACAAAATTGAGATGGGGAGAAAGATAGACCTATTATGAAAAGGCTCCTTGAGTCCTTACACCTGTCAAGAGAGGCACTCCTTTTTTATAGTCACCTCGGCTTTGATAGATTATATTTGAAAATGGACAAACTTTCTTCACCTAAAATACATAAAGAGGGTAAAGATAACGCCCTGAGGCAATTAAAGGAAGAGATCGGAGACTGTAAGAGGTGTAAACTCTCAAGACAGAGGAAGAACATCGTCTTTGGTGAGGGTAATCCTGAGGCACCCCTTATGTTCATCGGTGAGGCCCCTGGAGCTGAAGAGGACATTCAGGGAAGGCCCTTTGTTGGAGAGGCAGGCCAGCTCCTTACGAGACTCATCAATAAGATGGGTTTTAAGAGGGAGGATGTCTACATCGCAAATATAGTAAAGTGCAGGCCTCCCTTTAACCGTGATCCCGAGGAGGACGAGATAAGAACGTGCTTTCCCTTTCTTAAAAGACAGATAGAGATCATCTCACCCATAATCATCGTTTCACTTGGCAGGATATCAGCCTGGACCCTTCTCAGGACAAAGACACCTATCACAAGATTAAGGGGAAGGTTCTATGAATACGAAAGAAGACCATTAATGCCAACCTTTCATCCTGCCTACCTGCTCAGAAACCCAAAGGATAAATGGCTTGTCTGGAGTGACATGCATCAGGTCCTTGAAAAGCTGCAAAAGGGGAGGGAAAGATGATACAACCCCTATGGGCGCCCTGGAGGATAGAATACATACTTTCCAGGAAAGGAGCTGGATGTATATTCTGCGACAAACCAAAGGAAGACAGGGACAGGGATAACCTTATCCTGTACAGGGGCAAACTGAATTTTGTAATAATGAATCTATATCCTTATAACAATGGTCACCTGATGGTCGTTCCTTACAGACATGTTTACTCCCTTGTCGAACTCACCGACGATGAGATGCTCGAGATGATGAAGATAACAAACCTATCTATTATTGCCCTGAGAAATGCCTTCATGCCCGAAGGTTTTAACATCGGCATAAACATAGGAAGGGTTGCAGGGGCTGGTATTGAAGAACACCTCCATCTTCATGTCATACCGAGATGGGTTGGCGACACCCATTTTATGGCCCTTCTTGGGGAGGTAAGGGTTATACCAGAACATGTAAAAAGCAGCTATGACAGGCTTTATCCCTTTTTCAAACAGGGCCATTTTTAGCCTGCTCTGCTATAGTAACAGCTACCTCTTCCTTATCTTAAAAAAGAATCTTCCAGCCTTCTCACCTGTTTCTATCAATTCATGACCAAGCCTCTCTATCAGGGCAGGTATGTCAGACCTCGATGCAGGGTCTGTGGCAGTTACATAAAGAACCTTCCCTGCCTCAAGCTCATCAAGACACTTTCTCGTCCTCAAAACTGGCATAGGACACACCAGACCACTGGCATCAAGGATTTTATCTGCATCTGTCTCCATTATCCTGAATTCCTCCTATTTTTATTTCCGAGACCAGAAATTTCATTCGCTTTTCATTTTTTAATTACAAAAAATATGCCAATTCCATAGCACAAGGTAAAGAGGCGGTAAAATACGATAGCGGAAAAGCATCATAATGAAATGATAAAATACTAAATCATGAATAAAGTTTTTCCGAGTGACCTCGAAAGGCAAAACAAACGCCTTTCCATCCTTTACGATATCGCCCTTACTGTGGGAAGTTCCCTCGACCTTGAGACGATTCTCACCAATGTCCTTGACAAGATTATCACCTTCATGGAGGTCGATGCTGGTGTCATCTATGTTATAGATTACAGCACCATGGAGATGGTGCCGGTAGTCTTTAAAAACCTCTCTGATGAGGTTGTTCAAGACCTTTGCGAAAACAAAGTTAAAGTGGGTGAGTGTATGTGTGGCACCATTGCCCAGTGCGATAGCGAGGTGATCATATTCGAGAAGGCCTCAGGCGATCCGAGATTCACAAGGAATTCCCTGAAAAGAGAAGGGATAGAATTTTACGCAGGTCTTCCTTTAAAGGCTAAAGGGAAAGTGATCGGCGTATTATGCGCACTGACGCATGAACCTTATAATGCAGACCCTGAATTAATTGATATCCTGAGGGCAACGACAGTGCCTGTTGCCCTTGCAATAGAAAACGCCCTCCTCTTTGAGACAACCCGTAAAGACGCAGAAATCATTAAAAAACATATAAATTTTGAAGGCATAATCACGAACAACTATGCAATGAAAAGGGTCCTGAATCTTGCGAGAAAGATAACCAACCTGTCATCGAACATACTCATCTACGGAGAGACCGGAACAGGTAAAGAACTCATAGCCCGGGCAATACACTTCAATGGCATCAGGAAAGGCAAGCCCTTCATACCGGTAAACTGTGCTGCCATCCCTGAAAGCCTCATTGAGTCTGAACTCTTTGGTTATGTCAGAGGTGCTTTCACAGGGGCAAATACAGACAAGAAGGGACTCTTTGAAGCTGCTGATGGTGGTACTTTATTTCTCGATGAGATAGAAGCGATGCCAAAAGGTCTTCAGAGCAAGCTATTGAGGGTCATTGAGGACAGGACATTCCTGAAGGTGGGAGGCACAAAACCCATCAGTGTCGATGTGCGAATAATCGCAGCTTCCAATAAGAGGCTTGAAGAGGCTGTAAAGGCAGGGCAGTTCAGGGAAGACCTCTTTTATCGCTTGAATGTCATAAAGATAGATATCCCGCCTCTCAGGGAAAGAGTGGATGATATACCTTTACTCGCACGGCATTTCCTGGCTAAATATTTTGAGAAGATGAGTAAAAGGGTAAGGTCTATATCGCATGAGGCAATGTTTCTCATGATGAAATACCCCTGGCCAGGAAATGTGAGGGAACTTGAGAATGTAATAGAGAGGGCTGTAGCCCTTGCCGAAACTGAGAAGATAAGAAAAGAGGACCTTCCCATTGAGGTAACCCTGTCTGACAGGGGACAGGGGAATGACCTCACTCTCAACAGATTCAAGAAAAGGGCAGAAAAAGAGCATATTCAGAGGGTTCTCAGTCTGGTTGGTGGCAACAGAAAAGAGGCAGCAAAGCTCCTCGATATAGATCCAGCTACCCTGTGGAGGAAATTGCATGGCTAATTAATTGCATTTTTGCAATGCTTAATCATGAAAATCTTGCATTTTTGCAATCTTCTCACCTTTCAAAACCAACTCATTATCATACCATTAAAGAGTAAGACCTCAAAGAGGTAATTGGCAGGATGTCCTGTAAAGATGGCATATTAATTGCTACTTTAGTAAAGAAAATCAAAAAGGAGGTAACGAAGATGGCAAAGATTAATGGACTCGACACTGATAAACTACTCAGTATAGTCGAGACTGTAAAACAGAACTGGGAGACTGGCAAGACTGTATGGAAGGCCTATGCGAACTGGCAGGGCGGGTTCAAGGTCAAAGCAGGTTCAAGGGAGTTTACATCAAACTTTGATGAGCCTGAGATGCTCGGTGGCACAAACACAGCGGCCAATCCAGTCGAGGTGGTACTTCAGGCATACGGGGCCTGCCTAACTATCGGATATGCCTTAAACGCAGCAGTAAGGGGAATAGAACTTGACGACATAAGAATTGAGCTCGAAGGTGAAATAGACCTGCCGGGATTTCTCGGACTCGAGGCACCCGAAAAATACGGAATGGATAAACTCCCCGGCTACAAAACAGTGAGAGCAAATGTTAAGATTAAAGCCAGAAATGCAGACAACAAAACCCTGAATGAACTCCACGAGCATGTCCTTCGCACCTCACCTGTGGGGATAACACTTACAAGGCCTGTAAAGATGGAGGCAAGCCTGGAGGTCCTTAAATAATGATCGAGGCAACATCTCAATTCATAGTAGAGAATCCCGATACGAAAAATAAGGAACTCTTTGTTGTCCTGTGTGCCTCAGGTTTTGAGAATATCCAGAGGGCACGGTCAGCCCTCATGTTTGCAACCCTTGCTGCATCGGCCAATTTTAAAACTATACTTTACTGCATCCAGAATGCTGTGGACATAATGGTAAGGGGTGCTATAGAAAAGAATGAGAGACCCGAGCCAGGTGTCCCTACACTTGTTCAAAGACTGAGCGAGGCAATAGAGATGGGTGTTGAGATACAGTGCTGTTCCCAGACCATAGCAAACAAGGGGCTCTCTGCCGAAGACCTCCTCCCAAATATAAAATTGGCAGGGGCTATGAACCTCATAGCCCTTGCCAGTAAATCAAAGGGTACTTTATGCTTTTAAGTTTTTACAGGCTAAACAGATACTTATGACTTACTTACCATCTTCATCCCTGTAGCCATCCACAACATAAACATAGGGAATACCTTGAGCTGATTTTACAACCTTTAAGAACATGGTTAGTTCTACACTTTAAGCAATAAAAAGCCAATAAAAAAGAAATTAAAGTTATACAATAAAATTTGGTAGCAAAAACCAAAATCAAGTATTTTCAATACTTTATGACCCCGCAGGGACTGAAGCCAGAGGAGTAGAAAATGCGAGGAGAAGTAAACCCAGAGCCAACAGATCGGGACAGCGTCTTGCTCTTTCACGATGTAATATTTTATGATGTAGCTGGAGGTAATGTAACATGCACAGGACACAGGTAATAATAGACGACAAGCATTACGCATTCTTAAAGGAAAAGGCGAAACAGGAGAGAAAAAGCATCTCTCAGGTGTTAAGAGAAATCATAGAAAGCTACTCCCGAAGTCGGATTTCTACTTCCTTTTGTCTATTTTCAGGCATAGCGGAGGATACAGAATGTTACGGCAAAGACCACGATAAATGGCTTTACGGTAAAAAACGAAAGAGTTTGTATTTCTTGATACGAGCGCCATTTATGCTCTAATAAACAAAAAAGAGCCGAGTCACAAAAAGTGGAGGACTTTCTGAAAAACTTCAAAGGAAACCGCTTTGTTACTAATTATGTCTTCGATGAAAGTGTAACTCTCATTAGAGCAAGGCTCGGTCATGAGAAGGCTGTTTTTGTAGGGAATATTCTTTTAAAATCTTCGCAAATAGAAAAGATATGGTTACGCCTGATGACGAAAAAAGGGCTTGGGAGTTTTTTGTTTCAAGAAAGAACAAATCTTACAGCTTTACTGACTGTAGAGGCCATGATCTCATCTGTCTTCATCTCTTTTCAGGCGAGGGAAAGTGGCGTGATAGATACTGCAATAACCGCGACTGGAAACAGGCATGAGAGAAAAGCAATTTTTATCAGGAAATGAAAAGGAGATAAAATGCTCGAAAATATTTTAAAGTATCCTTTATAAAAATCAGGAAGAATCTTATTGTTGTGGGCAAGATAGTGCTTGTGGAGTGATAGGAGAGATCTTATGATGGAAATAATATTTTTAGTCGTAGGTTTGATAATAGGCGGGATAGCTGCATGGTTTGTTGCCAAATCACGCTTGCAGGGAGACTATTCTCGGAAGATTTCGCAAGTCCAGTCCGATTATTCAAGACAGATTTCAGATATTGAGGGAAGGGCAAAAAGTGCAGAGGCAGTTGTTAATGAACTCAGACAGCAGATTCAGCAAAAGGAATCGGATATTAATCAGTTGAGAAGCGAGCTTGATAATGAGAGGCAGCAGAGAATAGAAACAACCACCAGACTGGAGGAGGCGCAGAAGAGACTTGAGGATTCTTACAAGAATCTTGAGGAGCAGAAGGCGCTCATCGAAGTGATGAAGGCCGAGTTGACAGATACATTCAAGGCCTATGCTTCAGCAGCATTAAAAAGTAGCAATGAGGATTTTCTGAAACTCGCGTCAGAACACCTTGGAAAGATACTTGCAGAGACAAAGGGGAAACTCGGAGAGCATAAGGAAGCGATGGACGGAACCATAAAGCCGCTTCAGGAAATGCTAAAGAGGTATGAACAGCAGATACAGGAGATCGAAGAAAAGAGGCACAAGAGCTTCGGCAGCCTCTCGGAGCAATTAAGGTCTCTCTCATCTATGCAGGAACAACTCCAGAAAGAGACAAGAAATCTCGTGACTGTTTTGAGAAGGCCAAAGGTGAGCGGCTCATGGGGCGAGATAGGGCTGAGAAGAGTTGTCGAGCTTGCCGGGATGACAGCATACTGCGATTTCTATGAGCAGGAGTCTGTTTCTACAGAATCGGGAAGACTGAGACCCGACATGGTTGTGCGTCTTCCAAACGGCAGGGAGATTGTTGTTGATGCAAAGGCGCCTGTTGATGCTTACCTTAATGCAGTCTCCGCATCTTCTGAAGATGAGAGGGAAAAGGCTATAAGCAATTACATAACTCAGCTAAGAAATCACATGAGCGCCCTCGGATCAAAGGCATACTGGGATCAGTTCAAACGGTCACCTGAGATTGTTGTTATGTACCTTCCAGGAGAATCATTTTTCAGCGCTGCTTTGGAGCACGACCACAAATTGATAGAAGACGGCAGTTCTAAAAAAGTGATACTCTCAACACCAACAACATTTATAGCCCTTTTAAAGGCAATAGCATACGGCTGGCAGCAGGAGCAGGTTGCAAAGAGCGCGCAGGAGATAAGTAATCTTGGCAAGGAATTGTATGAGAGGTTTTCCATTGTTCTCGAACATTTCTCAAAGACAGGACTCGCAATAAGAAAAGCTGTTGAGTCATATAATGAAGGGGTGCGTTCTATGGAATCGAGGCTTATTCCTTCTGTAAGGAAGTTCAAGGAGCTTGGTGTTTCGAGCCTGAAAGAGATAATATCTCCTGCTGAAATCAGCCAGAACACAAAGAATATAGAACATCTTGCACTGGAATTTGATGATGAAAGTAGATGAACGGCATGCACCTTCTCTCTGTCCGGTAAAATACCGGCCTTCCTTCAAGTCTTCATTACCCTGAATGTTTCCTCTATCTTTCATAGGTCATGATATGCTTCTAATACTTCCTCTGGCTTCCAGAAAAACCAAAGTCAAGTATTTTCAATACTTTATGATAAAAAAAATTGATTTTGGGGCTTTAACTGATAAAGCTGGGTGAATTAATGACTAACATAAAGGTGCTCTAACCATACTTTTTTTAATTCTCAGGCAGCTTATTGATACCTCAATTGACTTTGAGAGTCTCTGTGTTTTTATAACAGGCTTTCTTTTATCACAAGGTAGTAGCATCTAACTCTCGGGAGAATAATAAACATCCTGCTCATGATATTATGAACATCGCAAAATACAGCGAGTCTCAAGAATCCTTCACCTGTGATACTTTGCGACTGAAAATCCATCTGTTTCAAGATATTCTATTGCCCTCATTATATCCTTTTTCTTTCCTATCATTAAAATAACATCACCCTCTTTCAATACAAATTCTGGCGGTGGATTCTGATGAACCTCATCTCCCCTTTGAATGGCAATGATAGTGACACCTGTTTCAGCCCTGAGATGCAACTCCTTTATTGAATGCCCGCTCACATGTGAACCTTTCTTTACGAGATATGTTCCTGTATCGATCCCTTTAAGAAATTCATGCCTCTCTGCAAGATATCTCTTCGGAAACTCAATAGTCCTGAGGGCAACATAACTGTTTTTCCTGATATTCTCTATATGCTCGGTGATAATATTTAATGGAACATGATAATAATGGAGTACCCTTGAGAATATCTCTATGGATGTCTCGAACTCCTCCGGTATCACCTCATCTGCCCCAAGTTTTATGAGGTCATCGACCTCTGCAATATATCTGGTTCTCACAATTATATGGAGAGATGGATTCTCATGCCTTGCAATCTGGACAATCCTGCGGGTCGAAGCGGCATCTGAGATTGCGACAACAAGGACATTTGCTCTTACGATACCGAGTTTATGAAGTATCTCAACACTCGTGCCATCACCATAATATATCGGCTCACCTTTTTTCTTCCACTTCTCGACACTTGCTGGATTCAGATCAAGAATAACATATGGGATATCAGCCTCCTTCAATACCCTGGCAAGGTTCTTTCCATTTATACCGAAACCCACTATTATTACATGGCCTGATTTCTTCGATGGATATACTTCCCTCTCCCTCCTTCTCTTTAATGTCTCGAAACTCTTAAAAGGAAGTCTTCTTATGAAATACTCCGAGATGCGCGGTGATAGAAGAATTATAAATGGAGTCATCAACATGGTGAGAACAGATGCAGATATAAAGAGTTGATAACCATTCTCTGATATAAGGTTTACATTCTTTCCTGCAAGGGCGAGTACAAAGGAGAACTCTCCTATGTGGGATATATACAGCCCTGTCATGAGGGAGAGTTTGAGAGACTGTCCTGCTATTGTACCGGAAAATAACCCTGCAAGTGTCTTGAGAATAAGTATGGCAAGGACAACCGCAATTACCATACCTGTATGGTCCAGAAGAAAACCGATATCCATGAGCATACCCACGGATATGAAGAATAATCCCGTAAAACTCTCCTTGAACGGCAGTATATCGGATATTGCCTGCGATGCATACTCAGACTCTGATATAACAATGCCTGCAATAAAGGCTCCGAGGGCCAGAGAAAGGCCGAGTTTCGATGTAAGAAAGGCGGTTCCCAAACATAGAAGTATTATGGTAATCACGAATAATTCCCTGCTTTTAGACTTTACAACCTCACGAAGTATGAAAGGAACGGTCCACCTTGCAGAAAGGATGATAAGTCCCACCACAACAATAGCCTTGAGCATGGTAAGCAATATCTTGATGAGTCCTCCACCATTACCTGACAGAACAGGTATAAGGAGCATGAATGGAACGACACAGAGGTCCTGAAATATCAGTATTCCCAGAGAAGACCTTCCCTGAGGTGAGTTCAATTCTCCTCTTTCCATTAATAATTTCATCACTATGGCTGTGCTACTCAATGCAACGAGAAAACCATTGAACACAGCCATATTGAGTTTCTGGTCAAAGAAGATAAGGCTCAGGAGGGTTATTATAAGTGTAGTCGATAAAACTTGAAGAAACCCCTCCTTCAGAACCTGTGACCTTAAAAGCATGAGATTCTTGAGTGAAAACTCAAGCCCTATGGTGAACATGAGGAGTATGACACCGATCTCTGCCAGAAGTTCAATACTGTGTATATCCTCAATTAACCTGAACCCGTATGGTCCAAGAAAGACTCCGGCAACGAGAAAACCAACGATGGAAGGTATTTTCAGCCTTCCAAGGGCAAATACCACAATGGCAGATACTCCGAAGATCAGAACAAGGGATTTTAAGAATTCGAGTTCCATAATTTATGGTAACATCACTCTTGTCCACAATAACTTTTATAGAACTCCGATCTGGGTAGAATAGATAGTATGGTTAAATTATAAACCCAGACCGGAGGTGTATATGAATAAGTATACCAGTATTTTCAGCCAAATTCTATCACTTTTTCCAAGGGTAGAATTTGAGAAGTTAGTAAAGGAGACAAAAGCTGAATATGCTGCAAAGGGGTTTACATGCTGGGGGCAGTTTGTAGCGATGTTATTTTGTCAGCTTGGGCAGGCACACTCTTTAAGGGAGATATGCAATGGTCTTCAGAGTTGTCTTGGAAGATTAAGGCATCTTGGGATAAAAGAGGCTCCAAAGAGATCTACCCTTGCCTATGCGAATGAACATAGGCCATGGGAACTTTTTCAAGGAGTATTTTATCAGCTTCTCTGGAGATGCCATGGAGAATTTGTTGGTAAGAAGAGATTCAGGTTTAAGAACAAGCTAATGAGTTTTGATGCATCGTTGATAGAACTATGTGCAAAAGTATTTGACTTGGCAAAATTCAGGAGGACTAAATGTGCAGTAAAGTTGCATCTCCTGACTTTATCACTTCGACCCTCAAAAATCGATTTTTTTGTTTCATAAATTATTGAAAATACTTGATTTTGATTTTTTAGTTCCAAATTTTGTTGTATAACTTTTGAGTGTTACTATTTATTTTTTTGTTGACTTTTTATTGTTCTCAGTGTATAATTAATTATGTTCTTAAAAGTAGTCAAATCAGCTCAAGGTATTTCCCTATGTCTATGTTGTAGATGGTTACAGGGATGACGAGGGTAAAGGAAGGCATAAGTATCTTTTTAGTCTTGGCAGGTTAGATGACTTTATAAATTCACCATCTTTCAGGAAACTTGCCTCTCTCATAACAGTGCAAAAGGAGGTGGAGAAAGAGATAACAGCATCCATATCAGAGGGGGAGTTAAGGAGGTATGGGCATCTGGTATTAAAGAAGCTATGGGATAGGTTCAGGTTAGTTGAATATTTTAGTCAATTAGATGTAAAAGGCAAGAGGGAGTTTGACATAGCGAAGGCAGTCTTTTACATGGTCTCAAGGCACATAATAGAGTCAG